>OKXB01000842.1_pt1 | contig 34899 bp, 18 predicted proteins | sample 1601731 | NCBI WGS metagenome assembly OKXB01 (sample SAMN04414077, study PRJEB24778) | human gut metagenome | material: faecal | host: Homo sapiens
GGGGCGGACGAATTATCGTCCGCCCCGCGGCTTATTTTTATATATTACCCCGCGCAACCGATCGCGATAATCGCCATAACGAGGTCTTTGAATTATTCTTCGACGATAAGCATCTGCCCGGGCGCGAACCAGTTGAACAGTTTCTTGCCCTTATATTCGCCCTCTATCCTCTCGATTTTGTCCTGAGAGTTGTTGACGAAAAGTAAAAATTCTTTTCCGTTTTCATCGACGAATTTCGACACTATCATAGGCATTCCCCAGGCTCGTCTGAAGAACAGCCCTTCTATACAACCGGGTGTATAAAGCGGCGTTCCGCCGTACGTTTTGCCCGCATGGTAAACCTCGAGAAGTTTCGCCCCGGCAAGACGATCGGCAAAATGGTCGTTGAACAGCCTCATCTGTCTTGCGAGCGCGTCGAAAGTCGCCGTCTTGTTATAATACTGGTCGAACGGAGACTGACGGTAACTCGATTCAAGAAGTCTGCCGTAAATATAGAACCAGAAAATACCCTTCGCGCCGTGAGCGCACGCCGTGGAAATCTGCCAGCGGATGTCGTCTTCGGTGGGCACTCTGAAAGCCCAGTGTCCGACGGAAAGAAGTGTCGTCCAGAAATCGACGCCCGTCTTTTCGGAAAGCATGCGGTATTCGTTGAGGTTATGGAAGTAATATCCTATGCCCTCTTCGCGGTTGTTTTCAAACATCTGAAAATAGCAGTCGTAGCAAATCTGTCTCAAACCCGTTTCTTTTACGGCGTCTTCGAGCATCTTGGCATAGCCCGCATGATTGGTGCCGAGGGTCTTTTCAAAATCTTCGTCGAAAAACGGCAGGAAGTTTATGAACGGGCGGGCATATTCTTTGACGATTTTAACGGCTTTAAGCATATCCGCCCAATGTTCTTTTGCGGGTTCGTCGCCGACGTGGAAAGCAAAAAACGCGGGGTGCGACGCGAATTTGTCCGCGGCGGCTTTTACGCGTCTGCGGTATTCGTCTTCGCCGATCGTACCGATCTCATACCAAAGCGTGCGCTTATCGCATATTATAAGTTTCATTCCCTTTTTCGCCGCCGCGTCAAGGTTTTTGAGTATATACTCGTAATCCTCGTCTTTTTCGCAGTAGCAGGTCATGGGCAGATTCATGCCGAGTTCCGCCCAGTCGTCGACACTCTTTTCCGCGTCGATAACGCCCGACGGAACGTAATTCCAGAAACTCGTTACAAATTTACTCATATGTCAATCCTCTTTTTCGTATTTGATTTTGCCGGTTACGGCGTAATAATATATCGGCAACGCGCTCCAACCGTGGCAGAGACTGCACGAGCGGTCGTTTTCGGTAACGCCTTCGAGCGTCTCCCAGAACGATGTCGCGCCCGCGTCGAGCATTTTTTTATAATTGTCGTCTATTTCGCTTAAAACGCGCTCCTTAAATTCGTCGCCGTAAGACAAAAGCGCGTCGTAAACGTATGCCGCCGCGGCAAGCGTGGCTTTTTTCGCCTTGCCTTCTGCGATTTCGCGCGCCACGGTTTTATCGCCGACGCCGATAAGTATCGCCATGGCGTTGGCGAATTCGGTATAGTTTTCTTCGCCCTTATACGCCCTGAACATCTTCTTGTCGGGGTTATAGAATTCCGCTGATATAAGGTCTTTAATGCCGCCGACGTCTGTAGCCTTATCGGGGAACAACGCGGCGAAACGCTCTTCGGCGTAAACGTAATACGCATTGAGTATAAGCGAATATCTGGTCGGACTTAAAGCGTCTTTCTGCCGCGAAAGGTCGCCGCAATTATCGCTGTCGTTGCCCCATTCGTAAAAGTTCCAGAAAGGATATTGAAAATCGGCTATAAGTCGGTTATCGGCAAGTTTACGGAAATTATTCATTATTCCGTCGAGCGTCTTTCCGACCTCGGGGAGTATCGACTTGTCGCCCGTGAATTTAACGTATTCGTAAACCTGAACGACGTAGCACAGCGAGTAAAGCGGAATCGCGGGCGTATCGACCGCGGGATACGTCAGTTCCAGAAACCCGTCGTCGCGCACGCCTTTGGCGATCAGCAGAAGATTTGCCCGCGCGAAACCGCTGTTTTCAAACGCGAAGTAATCGCAGAGCATTTCGTTGCGGCTGTCGAAAGTATAAAGCGCCTGTTCGCGCCATACGCAGTCTTCGTAATGTTCGTGCATGCACAGGGCAAGCGTGTCCGTGGCGACCTCGGTAATCCTTGCGCGCAAGGGGGTATCGGCAACGAATTTACGCCTTACAAGCGGATAACAAACCGGCAACACCGTCGCGGCGTTTATGTCCGCAGGATATTCCGCGGCGACTTCCAGAAACCTCAGCCCGAGCCTTAAAAAGGGGTTCACATAGCGATTTCTGCCTTTTTTTGCGATATACTCGACCGAAAAATCTCTGTTGCCGATAATTCTTTCGACCTTGCCGAACTTCATATGTTCGCCGTAAGAAATCGTAAGTTTCTGTTCGCGATCGGAATAAAAGTCCAGGTACAACTGCCCCGCAAGTTCACGTTGCAGATCGAAAGTATAAACCGAGCCTTCGCTTTTTACGAGCGTCGCGGCGGCAGGTTCCGACACGACGAGTTTTCCGACCGGGCGCGGCAACAGTTCGGCTTTTCTGCTTAAAACGACGCTTTTGCCGAAGTCGGACGGAGTTTTCGTAGCATCGTACAAAAACGAATAACCGAGTTGCGGAGTGAGCCGCTTTTTGTACCCGTTTTTATAGCGGGTATCCATGCGCGACGGAGTGTCTTTGCCGCTTGCGGCGACGACTTCCCCGCCCGATACGATTTCAAATATTACGCCCGCGCCGTCGTCTATCGAAGACGAACAGTTTACGCCATGATAATGCACGACTATTTCGACTTCGTTGCCGCCCGTGCGCAAAAACGCGTCAAGCGAAACTTCGTCATAGTATTTAACCGTTCTATAGCCCTTGTATGCCCCGAACGCGGCGAGGTTTCCGTTGACGTAAACGGCGTAATCGGTTTCGGCGGCGATGAATATCGTCGCTTTATCCGCATCGACGTGTGCCGAAAAGTCGGCGTATTCGTCGGGAGAAGGGTTTGCGTTCCCCCATATCCACTGTGATTTTTCAAACATAGGCATTACGTTATAATGTGCGGAAATATTTATCCCGCGGCAACGCGCTCAGATTTCTCTGTCGTCGTCGAAAAGTTCGCCCGTCTTTACGATAACCTTGTTCGTTTCGCTGTCGGCGTAAACGTTGGCCGACGGAGCAAACGCCGAAATTTCGGTTCTCTCTGCAAGCGGAGAGCATGTAAACGACAATCTTGCCAACGCTCCGTTTTCGCAAAACGCGACTATAAATCCGTGCGGATAGCCTTTATCCGACACGTTTTTATCGATTTTGTAGACAGCCGACCCTATAAGTCCGCTCATAAAGCCGAGGTCGCTTTCTATCCGCTTTTGCAAATCTTCTTCGCGACAGTTGACCGTCATCGTGACCGCGCGGACGCCGTCGCCGTACTTTGCGATAAAATTCTTTACTTTTTCGTATATGCCCGTATATCCGACCGTATCTTTCGTCGGAACGGTTCCAGTCTTTGTCGGCAACGGGTTTTCAAGGCGTTTTTCTTCCGCGCCGAACGCCAGCCGGTGACTCTGAAGAGAATCGGCAAGTTCGCTTATACCGAGCGGACGCACGCCCGTCTCCTTATAAGAGATATAGTCGGCGACAAGTTTGGCGTCGCCGCCGCTGTGACTTTCTTTGTCTTCGATTTCGTCGTTTACGTCGATGATCTTATCGGTGCCGTCGAACAGCGCAAGCCTTATTTTACCGTCTTCAAGCCTGCCCGTAAGTCTGCCTTTACTGCCGAATACCCGCGTTATACGATAGGTTTCGTAAAGCGAAAATCCGTGCATGAGAAGGTTTGCCGTAACGCCGTCTTCAAAGGCGACGTTCACCGTCTGACGGTCGCATACGTCGTTGGGGCAGGAAAATACGCACTGCCCGTAGAGGTTGTCCGCAGGACGTAAAAAGTCCGCAATATTTTCGGGGGTGTATTTGAACCCGTACGGAACGCAGAGCGTACCCGGCGCTTTGATTGAAAATTCGTAGGCGTTATACCTGCAATTTTTGTATTTGCAATCGAGGCACCTTTCGGGCGACCCTGCGGGCTTGCGAGCCCGCGTGTAATATTCCAGCGTGCCGAAAGACTCTTCGTAAGTTTCCTTTCTTTCGACAAACCAGGAAATAATATCTATATCGTGGCAGCACTTCTGCAAAATTATAGGGCTGGTCTCTTCCGCGCTGTGCCATTTACCACGGATGAAACTGCACATATAATGGCTGTACGCCACGTTTTCTGCCTGTTCTACGCTTAAAACTTCGCCTATGACGCCGCTTTTTATAAGCGTTTTCAATTTCTGATAGAAAGGAGTGTATCTCAGATTATGGCAAACGACTACGTCTCTGCCGTATTTTTTTGCGGCGGCGTAGATTTCGTTACACTCTTCCATAGTCGGAGCAACGGGCTTTTCAAGCAGTACGTCATACCCCAAAGAAAGCGCTTTTACCGTCTGACGGCAATGCAGACCGTCGAGTGTCGCGACTATCAGCACGTCGGCGCGTTTTACTTTGAAAAACTCGTCTTCGTTGTCAAACAGTTCGTCGTCGGCAACGTCGTAAAGTTCTTTCGCCTGATTAAGGCTTGCCTCGGATATATCGCAGACGGAAACGATTTTCGCATTTTTGTGTTTAATTATATTGTTTGAGTAAACCGAGCCCCTGTTTCCGAGCCCCAGAACCGCAAAGGTTATCATGTATTCACTTCCGCAGAACGCGACGCGGTAACATCGCGATCTCATTATATTTTTTATAAATATGCGGGGCGGAATTCCGCCCCGCATACATCGTTAAAGAAGTATTAAGCTACCCATTCGATTTTGGTAAACGTTGCCGTTTCAAAACCTAAAAGGCTTATATCGCCGGTTTTTGCGATGTCGACTTCAAAGGTATACTCTGTGTCTTTTACAAGTGCCGGTTTATATCCGCAACCGAGACCGGAAGACGACCAGTCGGCGCATGTATAATGCTCGAAATACACTCCGGTACTATCGTAAATTCTTACATATCCGTACTGAGTTGGCGCACCCGACTCGCCGAGGAATGCACCTGCGTACATACCTTGGGAATAATCGTTGTCAAATAAAACATAAATTCCCTTATAGGTAAAGCCGAATTCATATGAGCCACGAATACTGTTGGATACAAATTCACCGAATTTAACTGTAAAGCGGACTTTGGTATATCCCAATGCGGCTTTATAAGCGGCTTTATCGAACGTAAGGTTCGTATTCGCACTGTCTGCCGCATACTGACCGTCTACAGGGGTAAGCGCAACGCCGTTGTTATAAAGTTTGCCCTTCGCAGGATCGACGGTCGTCGCGGGTTCGTTTACGGTAAGGCTGAGTTCCTTTTTGAATTCGATACCCGAATATACAACCGTAAGCGTGACTTTGACGTTACCCGCTTTCAGTGCAGCAATAAGCATTCCGTTGGTAGCCATAATATCTTCGGCGTCAAACGTTACACCGACGGTGTAATCGCTTGCGCTTATATCCTCGCCTTTAGCCTTGAAAGTATACTCCAACTCGATATAATCGTAAACGTCAAGTTCGGTTTCGGTGTTGGTCAACTCGAGAACGGGACGATTTTCGGCATTTTCGTTAATGGTTACGGCAAGTTTTACGGTCTTGCCTGCGGAGTTCTTTGCGAGTATGTTGGCAGTACCCGCTTTGACACCGATTGCGCGCGTACCTTTTACGACAAGCACTTCTTCGTTATCCGAAGAGAAGGTAAGCTTTGCCAGATCGTCGGAAGTGGTCGCGGAAATTCCGAACCATTCCCATTCGTCTGCGGACGTAACGCTGTCTTTGTCAAAAGCGATTTCGACTTTGTTGTAGTCAACCCATTCGATTTCGGTGAATACGGCGTTTTCAAACCCGTAAAGAGTTATATCGCCGGTTTTTTCCGTGTCAATATCGAAAGTATATTCCGTGCCTGTCACAAGTTCGGGTATATAGCCGTAATATGAGGATGACCATCCGGTTTTGTCGTAATGCTCGAATATCATTTTGCCGTCGGCGTTATATATTCTGAGGTATGCGTTGGCATTCGGCGAAGTACTTCCGCCTGTAAATGCGCCGGCGTATGCGCCTTCGTATTTACTGCCGCTGGTATAACTGTTATACCAACCGACCGATACGTTTCCGTAAGTGTAACCGAACGAGTATGTTCCTGCGCCGGGAACGTTTACATGGTCGTTCGTAAGAGCATTGAATTTTACGGTGAAACGAATTCTTCTGTAACCCATTCCGCTCTTAGTCGCATAGGTGTCGAAAGTAAGCGTTTTTACTTCCGCCGTCGCATCGGGTACAAGCGCGCCGTCTTCATTTGCTGTGATTTCGGCGCCGTTCTGGAAGAGTTTGCCTACGGAATAATCGATAGGAATTTCCGCGGCGTTTACAGTTACGTTTACGGTAGCGGTAAAATTCTGACCCCAGTAAGTCACGGTGACGGTAATTTCCGCGCTGCCCGCTTTAAGCGCGGAAAGCAATGCGTTCGTAATCGAGATAACGTCCGTCTCGCCGTTTACGGCGTAAGCGACGGTGTAATCTGCCTCGGCAACGGCGACACCGTTGGCAGTAATCGCTACACTCAACGTTTTGCTTTCTCCCTCGGTAAGTTCGACGTCGTCAGCCGAGACGACAGGTCTTTTCGCGGTGTTGGCGCGTATCGTTACGGGGAGTTTTGCGGTTACGCCGTTGGCAACCGCTACTATGTTTGCAGTTCCTTCTTTGATACCGATTGCTTTTCCGTTTCTTATTACAAGAACCTCTTCGTTATCCGAAGACACGGTTACGGTAGAACCGTCGTTGCTGATTGCGGTGAAATCGAATTCCGTCCATTCGTCTTCTTCGACGGAAGTCTTATCGAAGGTCACTTCGGTATGATCGAAGTTTACCCATTTGATCTTAGTAAACGTAGCCTGATCGAAACCGTACAGAGTTACGTCGCCGATCTTTTCGATGTCAAGTTCAAAAGTATATTCGGTATTGACTTCGAGCGGCGGTATATAGCCGTAATGCGAAGACGACCAGCCGGTTACGTCGTAATGCTCGAATATCTTTTCGCCCTTGGCGTTGTATACTCTGAGGTAGGTTTTAGCCTCCGGAGATGAGCCGCCGTCGGAGAATGCGCCGACATACGCGCCTTCGAGCTTACCGCTGCCGTTGATGTAACTGTTATACCAACCTACAGATACGTTTCCGCCGGTATAACCGAACGAGTAAGTGCCCGCGCCGGGAACTGTTATATGATTGTTAGTGATTTCGCCGAATTTAACGGTGAAACGGACTTTTGTGTATCCGTAGCCGCTCTTGGTTGCGTACGGATCGAAAGTAAGCGTTTTATCGTCTTTCGACGCGTCGATGACGTAATTTCCGTCGGCATCCGCAGCGAGAGCCTCTCCGCCCTGATAGAGTTTACCTGCAGATGTATCTATCGGCGCGGCGGGTTCGGTTACGGTTACCGTTATGGTCTTATTGAATTCCTTTCCGCAGTAAGTGAAAGTTACCTTTATCGCGGTATTGCCTTTCGTGAGACCGGAAATTACGTTTTTGGCGAGACCGACGACGGTTTCGTCTTCGATTTCGTATGCAACGGTGTATTTATCGGAATCTATCGCCGTTCCGTTGGATTTAAGCACGGCGGCAAGTGTCGCGGTATCGGCGAGTTCGAGTTCTATATCGTCGAATTCAACGACGGGGGTTTTAGCCGTGTCGGCATTGACGGTTACGTTGAGTACGGCGGTCTTGCCGTTTGCGGTCGCGGTTACTTCCGCGGTACCCTCTTTAAGACCGACTATTCTGTTGCCGTCGAGATAAAGCACGTCGGGGTTGTCTACGGTGTAAACCACAGCCGAGCCGTCGTTGGTCGATGCGTTAAGCGTAGCCTCGTCCCAGGTGTCGATCACAAGTTCGGTTTTGTCGAAAGTTACTTTGGTATCTTCTTTTTTACACCATTCGACTTTGGTTATAAGCGCGTCGTCGAGACCGCTGAAAGATACGTCGTGAGTTTTGCTTATATCGAGAAGGAAAGTATATTCCTTACCGGTTTCGAGCGGCTTGATATAATCCGACCAGTTACCGTGAGTGCCGGAGGCGTCGGTAATCTGCTTTTGATAATAATCGAGAAGAAGCTTGCCTTCCGCATCGAAGATTTTAAGGTATCCGTAGCCGTAAGGCGCATGGTATGCGGGTTTCATCGCTCCGCCGTAAGCCTGACCCTGATAATCGTTATCCCAGAAAAGCCATACGTCTTCGCCGTTTGCGGGATCGTCGGTGTATTCGACGTATTTATAACCGAAACTGTAATGATACGCCGCTATCGTGGAATCTATTATTCCGCAGTTCGACGTGCAGAACGAATTGAATTTTACCGTTAATTTAAGGAGTTCGTAACCCGCGTCGAGGTAGAGATCGGCATCGTCGAAAGTTACCCAGCGAAGTCCGTTTGCGTCCATGGGTTTGGTCGTGTCGACCGCGAACGCGCCGTCTTCGTTCGGCGTAAGTTTTTCGCCGTCCTGATAAACCGCGGGGGCAGCCAGAGCGTAAACCGCAAGTCTGAACGCGAACACGTTATCGCCGTAAGTTACCTTGCCGTCGAAAGTGTTCTTTGCGGTGAGATCGAAGTCGGTCTTTACAAGCGTGATTTCGCCGTTTTCGTCGACGGTATATTTGCGATTGTCGATTTCGACTTCGTATTCGCCCGTAAGATCGTCTTTAATAGCCGAAACGGGAAGTTTAACCTCGGTTTCGTCTTCTTCAAATACGACTTTTACGACCTTGGACACGGTTATGTCTTTTTCGGCGTTGAATTTTACCGAACGATAAGTCGTGCTTGCTTTAAGTTTGGTTTTACCCGAAGTCAACGCGGTCACGACGCCTTCGGCATCGACGGTCGCGACGTTCGTATCGTCGACGGAATAAGAAACAACATAGTCCGCAGCGTCTACGCCGGTAAGGTTTACGCCGAATTTTGCGGTCTGACCTAGCGCGATGTCGCCGTTACCCGTAATAGAAAGCTCGGGGCGATTTTCGGCCTTGGCGTTTACCGTTACGTTAAGCGTCGCTTTTACGTCTTTGTTCTTGCCAGCCGTCGCCGTGATCGTGGTAGTACCCGCTTTAAGAGCGGTTACGCTCGATCCGCGAAGGTAGAGCATCGACGAATCCGCCGCCGTAAGGGCGACCTTCGATTTATCCGACGCCGTTGCGGTAAGTCTTACCGTAGTCCATTCGTCCATAGTAAGCGATTCTCCGCACGAAAACTTTATAGTGATGTTTTCTTCGACGGGAGAACTGCTCGAATCGTCGCTGCCCGGTTTCTTTTTGTTCGAGCAACTGCACGACGACAGTATCAGACAAAAAGAGAGAGCCAACGCTATGACCGAAATCAAAGTTCTGAGTCTTTTTTTCATATTTGCCTCCATATATTTTTTAATCGAGTTATCGATTGTAGCCTTTCGTTACGACGCACGGGTCGTTGTATTTCGCAAAATAATCCCCGCCGGCGTTCTTGTTAAGGTAAATAAACGGTTGTTTCAATCTTCCCGTTTCGGCGGACAACGGAATTACCGTTCCGCCTATTATCGGCAGATAACCGTCGTTATTCGGATAATCCGCGACGATCTCCCCCGTAGCCGTGTTTACACGCATATAACTGTCGTATTCGCTGGATTTCTGACCGTATTGAAGGCTTACGCCCTCATAGACGAGGCTTACGTTTATACGGTGTTCGTGTCCGACGAAAACCGAATCGCAACCGAAGGCTTTCATCCCCCTGAATACCGAACCCCTCCATAAAGTCTACGAATTCCTTAAATCTTATACCCTGATCGTCGAACTCGCCGTACACTATATCGCCCGTAACTATTATAAGGTCGGGATTGACCTCGGTTATGGTTTCGGTAAGGTGATCGTAGCAGAGTTTCTGACGGTTTTCGGGCTTATAGAAATCTATGTGCGTCTGACCCAATCTGTCGGGAACGCGGCTGAAACTCGAATCGAGTACCTGCGGGTCGGTTATCTGCAACACGACCGCGTCGCGTTCCGCGGACACTTCGACAAGAAAGTCCGTCGGAACTTCGAGGTCGCATCCTTCGCGCGTACATTTGCCGAGGCGCACCCTATGTCCGAGCGGGTCGGAATATTCTTTGTAAGTCTTGTCGCAGCCGTCTGCGGCGCAGGCGTATTCTTTTACGCCCGATTCGGTACATGTCGCCGCAGTTTCGCTTTTCAGCGCGTATTCGTGCGTATGTTACGATACCCCCGAAGACGACGGCTTATTGCCGCACGCCGCGAAAGACATCGCGGCGGCGGCAAGGCAGACGCCCGTTAAAATCGTTATTAAAGTTTTTCTCATCGTTTTCTTCTTTATCGAAGACCGTTATGCCGCAAGATAAAGATATCTTCCGCCTGCGGGGCCGTAAATAAATGCGTTGAAGTTAAAGCCCGCAAGTTTACCGAAGTTTTCGTCGTCTTTATCCTCGATGACGTGTCCAACCTGAATCTTATCGAATTTACGCCATTCTACGGTAAATCTGAAGTACTTCTTGTTCGCCTGCGCGCTCGTCTTCGCGCTGGCAAGCCAGATCTTCCTTGCAAATTCGAGACAACGGTTGTTTTCCGCCGATCTGTTCGCGCCGACGGCGGTATCGATTTCGCCGTCGTTGTTTAACACGCAGTTGCCCTTATAATTGCCGGTATATCCGTCCGCGGTTTTCCATAGTCTGTGGAAAAGCGGTCTTTCGGCGGCAAGGTGGTGGCTGTCGGTATCCATTTCGAGAACGCGGAGAGTATCGGTCACCGCGGATTCGCCTGCCCTTTCGGCATAAGGTTTATCCGACCAGGTGACGTTCGACAAAAGCGCGTCTTCTATGCCGGTGAGCGCGACGCTGCCGTTAGCCGTACCCTCGGCATTTATTTCGACGATGTATTTCTTGTTCGGCGAAAGGAAACTGCCGTGGTTGCCGTTCGATATGATCGCGTTGCCCGTTTCGGCGTCGTAAATCGATACGTCGTTCGCGGTTTTGCCGTCTTCGCCCGTAACGTAAGCGTCGGTGGGATTTTCGCGTTCGGTTACGTTATCGCTGTTGAAGAACAGACATCTTTCGGACTGGTGAACGATCGCGTAGAAGTTGAATTCTTCTCTGCCGAGCGCGTCGCCGTATTCCTCTACGCCGTCTACGCAGGGAGCGCCGTAACTGCGTACGGAGTTGTATTTGATTTTGAAACGAACGAATTTATAACCCGATTCGATTCTCTCTTTGGTCTGTTTCTTCGTGCTTAAGAAATGTCCGCCGTATATCGTCGAACACCAGTTGGGTTCGACCGTCCAGAAACCGTCGGCTGCGGTGTTGTACACGCCGTCGGTGTTGGCTGCGGGGGTACTCTTGAGATTCCAGCCGTAAGTTTCGATTCCGTTGCCGTTTTCGTCGGGGAAATATCCTCCGGACCAGTCGCTTCTGTGGATGCTGGCGTAGTCGGGATAAATTCTGTATCTGGTGTTATAAAGAACTTCGTAGAACTTATCCGTCGTATCGGCTTTTTCGCCCGCGCGTTCGTTATACGCTCTGTCCGACCATGTGAGATCGGAAATGACCACATCTTCGACACCCGCTATCAGAAGGGCGTTGTGATAAGGTCCTACGCTTATGTCAAACTCGAAGACGTACTCTTCGCCGGCGGTCATTATGTCGCCGTTTTCTTTCGTGCCGTTTATGGTGTCGAGAACCACCGTTCCGTCGGATTTGTATACGTTCATCGCATTGCTGCGGTTTCCGCTGCCTTCGAGAACGTAACTGTGCGCGGGAACGAACTGCGCGCTTTCCGACCAGCGGCTGGATCTGCGCGTAACGTTGTTGCCGACGCATTTTACGGTTATTTTATCGTTGAGGTTGAGTTGAACCGACTTGTCGGTCGTCTCCTGCTCCTCGCCGTCGTTGATTTTGTAGATATAATTACCTGCGTTTTCAAGGTCCGTCCAGGTAGCGAGTCCGCTCTTGGACACCTTTACGACGGGCGCAAAATATCTCTGCAGACTCGTATTCTCTTCGTCGGCGCCCGGTTTTACGGTCGTGTCGTTACACGCCGCAAGTCCGAACGCGGTTACGAACGCAAGTACCAGCGCAGACAATCTCATCATTATCTTTTTCATCCTGAATATCTCCTTGTCGATATTTTTTTATAATCACTCTTTAAGTCCGCCCACCGAGACGTTTCCGATGAGTTTTTCGGACGTAAACAGAAATACAACCAGTATGGGGATCATAAGCAGATAGCACGTCGCCAACGCGAGAGGCGTACTAGTTCCCGCTCCGCTCGTCGTATCGGTCGTATAGGAATACAGACCGTAAGACAACGTGGGTTTCGACGGGAAGTACAACAACGGCGTCTGATAGTCGTTCCAGAAACCGATGAACGACAACAACCACATCGTGGAGAACGTCGTTTTGATCATCGGCATCATTATCTTCATCATTACGGTGAAGTTACTCGCACCGTCGATCTGCGCCGCCTCTTCAAAGTCCTTCGGGAACCCTTTGAACGCGACGTTGAATATAAGGAACGTCGTTCCGCCGACGAAGTTGGCTTTCATTATCATCATTCCCCATAGGGTATCGTACATACCGAGGGCGCGCATTATCCGCAATTCGCTCGGCATAGAGCCTACTATCGGCAATATCATCGCGACGATTACGACCGCGTCGATTATACGGCAGATTCTGAAGTTAAAACGCGCCGTCACATACGCAACGAGGCAGGTTACCGCTATATTGACGAACGAACACGCCACGGCATACACGAGGGTAAACCACAGCATATTTTCCATATAGTAGACCTGCGGTTCGATTGCGCCGGCAGGATATACCGTAACGCTGAATTCTTTGAATACCGTACCGTAGTTCTTGAACATCAGGGGCAGATTAAGCCCGAACGGGTGAAGTTCCGCGTTATTGTCGGTTTTAAGCGATATGTTCACGCCCCAGATAAGCGGAACGAGGAACGTCGCGGTGTAGACTATAAGCAGAACGAAAACTATTATAGCGAAAGGCGAAATGCCTGATTTTTTCTCACGTTTTACCATATCAGTCCACCTTCGGTCCCACACGCCTTAACAGCCATTTGAAGAAGAACGTCAGCGGCGCGGCCACGACGGTCATCAGAACGCCGAGCGCGGCAAGACTCGGATACCTTGCCTCACCTGCCTGCGCGACTTCTTTATACAGATAATAACCGAACGTCCAGGTCGACGACGGCGCGGATGCGCCCCACAACGAGTACAGGTTGATCTGGTTGGTGAATATCGTGGCGACGGACGTATAGAACAGCGTCGAAAACGTCGGATATATCATCGGGAAGACGATATAGACGAATTCCTGTATATTGCTTGCGCCGTCGAGTCTCGCCGCTTCGGATATGGAATCGGATATACCGTTCATCGCGCCGAGATACATAAGCATGAGACTTCCGAAACTCAGCCACAGATAGAAGAACATTATCGCGCCGAAACGCGTGTCGGGGTTACTCAGAAGTCCCCTTATCGTCGTATGGAATACCGACGCGCTTATCGCGGGTATCGCTATTTCGCACACCTTTTTATATATCGTGACCGTGATGACCGACGATATGATTGTGGGCAGGAACAGCATTATTTTGAAAAATCTGTACCCGACGAATTTTCTGTAAATGAAGTACGTCGCAAAGAGTATCAGCGGCGACATCAACTGCACGACGAGAAACGCAAGGAGCGAATTCTTTACGATGTCGAGGAATATCGGCTGACTGATAAAATCTTTCCAGATGAACCTGAAGTTATAAAACCCCGCCCATTCGTACCCTTTGTCGGTATACCGCTGGAAAGTCATCAGTATGGAATTGAGATTGACGCCGATATAGAATACAGCAAACTGTATCAGCGGCAGTAAAAGCATCAGATAGACGAAAATCGCGTCTCTCTTGCGCTTTGCGCCGAGTTTTGCTTGTTTTCCCAGTTTCGGGAAGAGCGCGGTGATTTTCACTTTAAGCGAATACCACACCCACCCGATACGGTTCGCCGCCTTGGCAAACACCGACGGCTTTTCGGTTTTTATCTTTTTACGCATATAATTCACGCTGTCAACGTTTATCCGTTGACTATATCTTTACCGAAGTTGGTTTCCCAGAAACTCCTGCTGTGATCTTCGACCATCGATTTGAAATAATCCCACGAAGTGGTCGACGGTTTATCTATAAATCTCTGCGCCAGAATAGTGTCGTTTTGACCGAACGCCTCGAATACGCGGTAGCCGGAACAGGAGAATCTGTCGGGATTCATACGGACTATGGGTTGTTTTGAATAAGTGAACACGAAATCGGTTGCCGAGTGAAGTTCGTAGTTCTGTTTTGCCACGCTCGTAAGATTTGCGAGTTCCGATTCGGATAGTTCGTAAGTGAACGGACGCGCGGACGCGGTCGTCGCGTTGAATTCGTAAAGCGATTCGTGCGTGTGCAGGAATTTGACGAATTCTTTGGCGACTTTAAGCGTCGTTTCGTCGGTCGTGGTCTTTTTGTTTATCATTATAAGCGTCGCCGTGTTGAACGCAAGCGTCGATTCTTCGCCGACCTTGGACGCATTCGCCTTGGGCAACGGCAACATTCCGTAACGGCGGTTTGCGGCAAGATATTTGTCGTCGTTGAGGTCGGTTGCCATATCGTCGAACATGTTGCTTGCCTCGCTCTGCCACCAACTGCCGTCGATGAGCATCGCTCTGTCCTTCTGATCGGGCGCGGCGGAAAGAATATAACGTCTTTCGGTCGTCTTCTGATCTATATCGCCCATACAGGTCGCCTCGTCGTAATTTCTCTTGTCGGCGATTATACGTTTGATGAAGTTGATAGCTTCGTATTTACCCGCCTGACGCTGAAGTTCGTATCCGTTGGCATCGGTGATGGCAACTTCTTCGACTTCGTACGCGCCGGTATCGGCGTTGTAGGTGTCGAGTTTTATAAGGTTCTTTGCGTTGCCCGAAAGCGAATAGTTGATGCCCATCTGCTCCGAACCCTCGTAATCCGTCCAGAGATTGTACGCAAGATAGTTAAGGTATCTGAGAATTTCGGGCGTGCCGGGCCATGTAAGCGGATATACGTCGCGCGCGTTCATTCTGAGACACATCTTGAAGAAATCGTCGTAAGTCGCGGGGCAACCGTCGTCGTAAGTACCCGCAACGCCGTCGGGTCCGTTTCCGAGTTTTACGCCCGCGGCAAGAGCCTCTTCGTAACTCATCGCGCCTGCGTTGCCTACGACTTTACCGTTTTCGCCTATCCAGTTGCCGTTGACGTCCTGAATAAAGCCTTCGCTGTCGCCGTAACCCGCCGCCGCGGAATAGAAACCGTATTTTTCAAATACGTCGAGGTCGTAAACTATACCTACGGTCGCCTCATAGAAAGGCACGCCGTAAAACGTTCCGTTTTCGTCGACGTCGAGATACGACTTCATATGCGAATTCATTATGTCGCCGACGCTCGTATCGCCGCTGCCGTAAGACGTATCGGTCTTGCCGGTAATCATATCTTCGTTGATCGGCGTATTAACGACGTCGGACATATCTACGAGATACTTGCTCGACGCGTCGTTGATGTCGACGAGGTTATAATAGTTGATGTTTTCGGCGAGAATTACGTTCTGAGCCCAGGTTGACATCGTGTTTTCGATTTTACCCGAATAACGCGAGTTGCTGTCTACGGTAATCTGAACGCCTTTTTTGCCGTTTTCAAACACGTAATCGGCATACTTCGCGGTAAATCTGTCTACGGCTTTATCGAGCCAGACTCTGCCGTATCCGCCGTTGAAGTTACCTATAAGCAATTGAACTTTCGTTCCGTCGAGAACCGTACCCGGCTTACGACCTCTGCAGGAAGTTCCCGCCGCGACGGTCATACACGCCGCCATAGTCAGAGACAACAATTTACTGATTTTTTTCATTCTTTCCTCCCGAAGTTACCCTCGCCCTGTAAGCCGAGGGAGTTTCTTTCATTTTACGTTTGAAGTGCGCGGCGAAAGCCGACGCCGAATTAAAGCCCGTAAGTATCGCCGTATCCGTAACGCCCTTGCCCATCGCCAGAAGTTTACACGCCTGTTTTATTCTGAAATCTATCAGATATTCGAGCGGCGAAACCCCCGTGACGTTCTTGAACATCGTACTGAAATACGACCTGTTAAGATATACCGCCTCGGCAACCGTGGTCACGTTGATGTCGAGATGGTATTGCATGTGGATAAATTCTTTCGCTTTGGCGATATATTCGTTTTCGTCCGTCTTGTGTTTTTCTTCCGTGTCGGACGTCTTTGCGAAATACGCTATAATCTCGAAAAACTTACCGACGCATTCGTACGCCGACGCCTCGGTGCCTTTCAGAGCCGTCTTGTAAAGATCTTCGACCATAGTCGTCTCGCCGCCGAGCGAAGACAGCCTTTTATCGTCGGAAAACCCTATTTCGGTGAAAAACTTCGCGTTGCCATAGGTATCCGCCGTTACGGAATAGACTTCAAACTCGTCGTCTCCGCACGATACGAACGTCGCCTCTTCGCCGTTTTTCACATACAAAGCCGTACCTCGGGATAAATCGTTCCAGGTCTTTCCGCCTGCCGAGGCATAGCCCGAGCCGTTCGCAACGAAACACAGACAATCGAAAGGATAAGTCGCCGTCTCTTTGCCGCCCGAGGTTTCGATCTTCGTATAGCCGATTTTGAGATTTCGCAGATTCACGTCGTTGAACCCGACGTTTTCCGCTACAAAATTAACCATAAACTTAAATTAAATCGTAAACGTATATCCGTCGCGGAGCAACGTATAGCCTTCCGGAACGGCTTTGTCGAGCGAGTCGAGATCTTTTGCCGCGCCGTGGAATATGTGAGTTAAATAGCATTGCGTCTTTTCGGTTATCACGCCGAGAGACAGCAGTTCTTTTCTGAGTTCGTCGTTGTCGAAAAAGTTCATGTGCGCTTTGTCGGACGAACACACGAGACCGTAAGTCGAATCTACGATCATCGCATCGAGTTTTACGTTGTTTTTAACGAAGTAGTCGAAGACGCTCCTCTTGAAATATCCCGTATCCGTCGCGTAAAGCAACGTTTTGTCGCCCTCGCGTACAAGATAGATGAAACAGTTCTCTTCGGGGATGTGTTTCGCCGGCAGAGCCGTAACGACGTATTTGCCCGCCTCGAATGTCTCGAAAGGTTTATGCACCGAATATTCGCTGCTGATGTCGTAGACGTTGTAGCCGTTTATCATCCCGCGCGATTTATGCTCGTAAGTGCCTTTCTTTCTCGCGTAGCCGTTCCTTTCAAAGGCGTTTCTTATAGCGGTGTTGCCGTGTATCGTAACGGTTTCTACCGGAACGCAGAACGACGACCAGTCTCCCCTGGCGAAAAAGTCGTCGGGATAGAAGTGATCGCAATGACTGTGCGTAACGAGTATGTTTTCAATCTTGCCGAGTTCCACCCCGCTTACAAGCGAACGGTAGTAAGTGTCCGGCGGAAAATCAACGAGCATATCGTCGTTTATTAGTATCTGACTGCGCGTTCTGTATATCTTGCGTTCGCGCGCCTGTCTGCAAAGCACGCAATTACAGAATATAGCGGGGATTCCTTCCGCCGCGCTGCAGCCTAAAACGGTGATTTTCATAATTCAGTGTCTTCTTTTACCGATAAAGTTATTGCTTTCGGATTTCAGAAAATCCGAAAGCGGATATATCCGCTTTTTCACGGCGGCGTTTGCCTCCGTATGTTTTTACGCCGCCGCAACGACTTTGATGAATGCCGAACCGGACACGTCGAGAGACAGCACGAACGATTCGTTTATAACGTCGAGCGGCTCGAATTTACCGGTTTTGTAGTTATAGATTTCAAGATGATCGTATTCGGCGGTTTCGTCAAGCAGGAATTCCTGATTTTCGAGTCCTTTCACAAACGAATTGTTGACGATATTTATATAAGTATCGGTGCTCCCTGCTTTTTTAGGCTCGAATTTCGTTATAAGAAGATCGGCGGAACCGAGTCCTTCTTTATTGATGATGAATCCCGTTGCGGGCAACATCTTTATACCGATATCAGAACTCGTCATATAAGATTCGGTCACTTTATAATCGGTAAGTCTGACGTTGGCGTCGAGCGCGCGGATTTCCTTGTGGTATTCGGTAAGACCTTCGAGAAGTTCGGGGTGCAATACCGTGCCGTCCATAGCGAAAATCGCATCATAACAACCCTCGTTGGGGTACATCATATAGTTGAAGTAAGTGAACTGAGTCGCCCCGAGCGCAAGATTGGTGTTGAAATGCCAGATGATTTCGTTGAGATTCGGCATTCTCGTACCCGCCCATGCGCAAGCCTGCGGATATATCGCGACGCGCATGTTTTCGTTTTGGCATCCGTTCAGCAGTTTACGCGCCTGATCCATAAGCGTAAGGGTAGCGTAATTCGTACCGCCCGTAAAGAACGGATAAGCGTCGTAACTTATAACGTTTACCGATTCCCCGGCTTTTGCGATCCACGTCGACAGGCAGTCGTAAACGCCGATGTGGTTTACGAGAGCATCCATCCCCATAACTTTGCCGCCGTTATCTTTTATATTTGCGTAACGACGCGCCCATAAAGCGTAAGTGTCGAAAGACGCCATTGCGGGTTCGTCCACGATTTTTACGCCGACACAGTTTTTAAGGTTGGGTATAATCGATCTCGCATCGGCGACGGCGTTGTCGTTTATCATCGATTCGCGTCTGCCGGACGATTCGTGATCGTTCGCAAGCCCCGAAAGTTCGGAGAAATAATAGGTCATGTTGTATTCGAGCATAAGTTCGTCTATCTTGCCCCACCATTTGCTGTCGGTAAGATCGCGCGAAATATAGGTCTTTTCGTTGTCGTCGAGTATGCCCGATTTCGGTAACGTGCATATCATGGGCATAAAGTTAAGACCGGCATAGTAATACCTTTCGACCTGATCTTTACCGGACAACTGCGTAGCGGTATCCGCGAAAGCGACGTAAGTTCCGATACGGATGTCGTCTTTTTCGACGGGGCGTTGAAGAATGTTGTCGGGTGTCCAGCCGTCGAATTCGACATCCGGGTCGGGCTTGCCGCTGTCGGAAGAATTGTCCGACGAGCCGCACGACGCCATAAAAGCCGTCGTAGCCAGAAGACAGGTGGCAAGAATTAAAGACAAAAACTTTTTCATACTTTTCTCCCTGATGTTAATTATGGGTAATCGGATAAAGCGTATGCCGTCCGGGCGGATAAATTACCGCAACGGGCGGATTATAAGTCTGCGGAGACTTTTCGCTTATAATCCGGTTTACGCCTCTATTATAACTCTGAAATTTGCATAATACAATCCGATTTGTTGGGTAAATAAAATCGAATTGTTTGCCGTCTGCAGGCTTAAAACCGTGCCGGGCGGTAAAAACACAAAGCCCGAAGGCTGTTTCGCCTTCGGGCTTTGTCGGTTATGATGTTTTTATTCGCCTGCGGATTCTCCGCCGTCTTCCGCCGTCTTTTCGGTCACGGTTACGCCTTTTATGCCGGTAACCTTACCGTCGGCGTCGGTGTTCTGCGTAAACGTTATGACGTACGTCTTGTCGCCGAACGTAACTTCAAACGTCAGATCGCCCGTCTTTACGCATGCGGTGGCGTAAACAGGATCGGTTTCACCGTCGAATACGATGCAGATAACCTCTTTTACGTTATAATCGTCGCCGTGGAGGAAATATACGGTGTTGCCCGCAGAATCCTTGGCGTAGACGAATTGCGTTCTCGTAACGGTACCGCCCGTAACGTTGCCCTCGTCGTCGAGCGTCGGAGTGAATTCGTAGTGATAGTCGTAAGAGGTCTGAACGTATCTCGGGTAGACCACGCACGCGAATACCTGACTGGAAATCTTCCACACTCCGTCTTCGAGTTCGGTGTTATAAGCGCATACGATTTCGCCGTTGTATCTGAGCGACGGAACGAATTCGTCGCCTACCTCGTAATAAACCGCTTTACCTTCGGCGTCGGTACCCTTCTGTACGCGTACCGCCGTGTATATAAGTTGTTCTTCAAAGAACACCGTATCGTTTTCGGCGTCGAGCGTAACCGCCTTCGTTACCTTGGAGATATACGCAATCTGGAACACATAGTTCGAGGAAGTGTTTGTCGGCATGAGGTAGAACGTCATATGATATGTCTCTTCGTCTACAACGAATTCCGCCGTAAACATATGACCGTATCTGTTGCGGTAATAACCCGCTTTTGACATCTTGCCGTCGGTAAAGGTAAACGTGCGCAGTTTCGTCTGACCGTTTTCGATGACGGGCTTGCCGTCGGCGTCGAGTTCGGGAAGGAACGCAAATCCTCCGGATACGGTATAGTAACTGTTATTTTCGTCTACGATGTTTTCGACTATCTGCATAATGCCGTAATACTGAGCGTAAAGCGCGGCATACTTACTGCCGAGTGCCGATGCGTAATAAGCGTACTGATAGTTATAAGCCGCAAATCCGCGTTTGAAAGTTTTGGGGGTAAACGAAAACGTCTTTTTGTCGTAATCGATCGTAAGATCGTAATTCGCGGTATAAGTAAACGTATAAGATTTAGAATTATATATACTGCCGTTTACGTTTCTGTTCTGATAATATCCGCCGAGATAGATATACGGTTCGCCGTCGTTCGTATAAGTCAGCGCGACGAGGTAATTTACCTCGGTGTCGACCGTGGTCGTTTCGTTTTCCGTCTTATACGTCGTGTGCTTGCCTACGACCGTGAACGTCGGAAGACCCGTCGGCTGGAATTCGAGCGTGGAGCCGTCTTCCGCGGTGAAGGTTATATACTTGCCGTCGAAGTAAGAATACGTCCTCGCCTTTTTGCCGTCGTCGTACGAACGCGATGCGAATTTGCCTTCGGAATCTTTAAGCGAGAATTCCTCGAACACATAACCGTAAGCGTTTGCGTTTGTATCGTCGGGCGCAAGCGTGTAAATCTTACCGCTGTCGGCAACCTCGTCGTAAGTATAGAACTTATCCGTCGTGTAATTGTATCTGACAATTCCGTTGGCGTAGAATACTATCGACGCAAAGTCCGCCGCATAGTAAGACGCGAAGAAGTCGGAAGTTTTTACGTTTCTGCCGTCGATATGATACATCGCCGCGTCGGTAAGGTCTTTCGCGGAGTAATAGAACACTCCGTCGTCTATCATATAGTAATAACCGATTTCCCTGACGCCGTAAGACGAATATCTGGTCGCGTTGCCCGCATCGTCGAGGACTATGACCGACAGGTCGTCTTCGTTGAGATACGCGCCCGCGCAATTCTCCATTTCGAGTCTGAAAGCGTTATAATCGGTACCGTTACTCGTCCATACGCCGAGTTTGCCTACGTAGAGGACTTCGTTGTCGGCAATTACCGAATAAGTTTCACCCGAAACGACGTAAGTCGCGTCTTTTTCGGTTTTGGTTTCGTCGGCGTAAGTGATTTTCGCCTTGCCCTGACCGTCGAGCGATATATAAACGCCGGCTCTCGCTCCGTTTTCGATTATAATATAGTTGCCCGCCTCGGCGCCGCGTCTTGCAAACTTGTTATCCGAGGTAACGTCGAAAATAACCGAGGTTTCGCCTACGCTCATAACGACGGCTTTGCCGTTTTCTTCGAGTACGCCTTCGGAAATAACGTAATAAGAATAACTCTGATTGCCGTTCTTATCGGTATATCTTACGACGTGCGTCGCGCCGTCGAGTTCGAGTTTTTCGCCCGATGCGTTTGTATAAGTCGCGTCTTCCGCGCTGATACGGAATCTGCTCGAAAGGAGGGTGAACTCGAAATCATGTTCGCCGTCGAGAGAATCGAAACTATACGCCGTAACGCGGTATTCTTCGACCCCGAAAGCATCGACGGTGTGTCCTGCGACAACAGATTTCGTCCCGTCTTCGGCGGTCACTTCGTGGGTATCGAACGTACCTTTATAAGTGTTCGTGCCGTCGTTGTAAACGAGGACGGGTTTGCCGTCGGAAGTCTTTTCGTCGGTGAACGCGAGGGTTATCGAATCGTTTTCGAGGTCTCCGTCGTCGATGGACTGAATAGTCGCAAACGTTATGGTTTCGCTTAAAGCGTAATAATTGAAGTAATATCTCGTTCCGTAGTTGGTCTCGCTGGATGTGACGACGTATTTGAACGATACGGTGTTGTCGTTGGAAACGAAAGTATAAACCGTGACGTTAAGACCGGGATATACGAGGTTTTCGGCTCTGCTGACGCCGTACGTCGTCGTGACGTTTCCGTCCCCGTCGGTAACGGCGTAAATCGAATCGAGATTATCGCCTGTCTTCTTGCCTGTAAGGGTAAGTTTCGTCTTGGAGTCGGTAGTCGCCGAACCGTTGCTTACCGTGCGTTTCGTCAATACGAGCGGCGCGCTTTCGAGCGGGGTAATCATGTTCGCCGAACCGTCGACGTAAGCGAAATAGTAGTATTTGCTGCCGTCGGTCACGACAAGATAGGTATCCTGCTTGCTGACAAGACCTATAACCGTCTTCCCGTCTTTATCGGTGTATACGCCGAACGTGGTCGCTATTATGGTAACGGTTTCGCCGTCGCCCGTCATATAGTCGGTCGTCGACGCGGCTTTTTCTCCGTCTTCTTCGGCAAGGAAGTAAACGAGGTAATTGCCGGTGTTAAACGAGCCTATAACGCGCGTCGCGGACTGAACGCTTGCCCAGTCTTCGGTCTTCGTCGCGGTATAGACGCAGAAACCTTCGTCGTCGAGTGCGATCGTACCGACAGACGCAAGTTCAAACGTCTTTGCGGCAGTGTCTTTTACCTCGTAGAAATAACCCTTGCCGCCGTCGATGACGAACAACTGATTGTTCTTGATGCTGCCGGAGTCGTCTACGAAGTAGTGTTCGGCATAATCGTTGCCGCAGTCGACGAACATCTTGGCGACTGTCTGCCCGCCGATTTTCTTATCGTAATAACGGTAAACGTGCTTTGTCGTCGTTCCGTCGGCGTTCTGCGCGGTAACGGTTATTATGCTGCCGCCGAAAAGCGAATCGGTAAGCGTGAACGTACCGGTATAAGTTTCGTTGCCGTATGCGTAAGTCACGCCGTTGCAACCGTCGAGGGTAAGCGTGGCGTTTATATGCGCCGGCGACTCGCAGTACATTACGGTATCGAAGTCTTTATCGTAAACGTCGTAACCGATCTTACCGTCGAAGTTCTTTATCTTGATTACGATCGTCTCGTTGGACGCCGAAACCATAGTCACGACGTCGCCGACTTTCTCGTAGAAGAACGCCGCGGTCTGAGTCGAAGTCGTAAGCGTCGCGTTGCCGAATCCGTCGAGTGTTACGAGCGGATAGTACATAAGACGCCTTGCGAGCGTGCCGTAGCGATATTCTTCGCCGCGGATACGGAATACGTTATGGTTGGAATACGAACTCTGTCCGAGCAGGAACGTCATCGTAGTCTCTACACCGGTTAAAGCATCTTTAAGCGTAGCGGCATACATTCCGTCATCGGTTATTTCGTAAGTACCCCTGAGGATTTTTCTGTCTCCGTCGACGGAAGAGTCGTAAGTTATGCCGTTTATGTTGTCGAGGGTTATCGACACCTGAATGTTTTCTTTGTCGTTTCCGCTCTTGGAAGTATCCCAGAGGTAATACGTTCCGCCGCGGGTTGCATAAAATATGAACCTGTACGATTTCTGATCGAGCGTAATTTTAAGCGTAAGAACATTATCGCCGTTATAGAAGAAATACATTTCGTAATCTTCGTCGTATTCGCCCGGAATATCTATACCGCCGCGGCGAAGAATTACGCCGTTTTCACGTTCATAATCGATAAAGAGATAATCGCTGCCGCCGAACATATCCGAGTAGCCGCGATCCCATACGGGATACAGCGCGACGTCGCCGGTTATCTTAATTTTGTCTCCGCTTAAAGCCTCGCCGTACGACGCGCCGTTACGCGTCGCCCAACCGATAAATCTGTACCCTTCGAAAGAGAGTTCTCCGGTCGGCAAAGCGACTTCGCTTTCGTAATAATATCTTCTCTGCGCCGTTCTGGTGAAACTTCCGTCGGGATAGTATTCATAGACCTCGTAATTATATCTGTTACGCGAGAACGAGACTTCAAAGACGTTTTTCGTCGAATCGGCGTCGACCGTGAATTCGTCGGCGTCTTCCGCCGTAAAGCCGTCTTTCACGGCATACGGTTCGAGGTTATCGCCGACAAAGGCGTAGCCCTCGACGAAATTCGCCTTATTTTCATAGTCTCCGTCAAGATTTTCGACAGAGCCGTTTATAACGAATTTTGCCTTATATTTCGCGGTGAGCGCCAATCCGTTTACGGTCGCGACGACGTCGGAAGTGAGTTCTTTGTCTCCGACGAACCAGCCGCCGAATACGAGGTCTCCCTTTTCCGGAACGTAATCGGCAACCGCGCTCAGAACGGGCGTACCCGCCCTGACGTAAACTTTATCGGTCGAAAGCGTGCCGCCCTCGGGCTGAAGTACGATAAGGCAGCCGACTTCCCACTTTGCGTAGTAAGTCGTTTCGCCGTCGAACTTACCCGAAGTAACCGGGCTGCCCGCGAACGACGCGTCGGTATACCAGCCGTCGAAGATAAAGCCCTCTCTCGTCGGGTCGTCCGGGAACGTAATGTCGTTTCCTTTCTTACCGCTTACGGTTATGGTCTCTTCGCCGTAAACGACGAACTCGTTTTTAACCGAATCGTCCTTTTTGCAACCGCCCGCGCTCAATAAAAACAAGCACGCGAGCAATGCCGTTATAAGCGTTGCGGTAAAGAATTTCTTCAATTTGTTCATTGTATGAGTATGCCTCCTGTAAAGGTCAAAAATTTATCACGTTTTACGGCGGATTATTCCGCGTCGGTCGCCGACGGAACTTCGTTCCATACGGCTGTCAGCGTCGTTCCGTCCGCAATGTCTGCGATGTCTGCCGTTTTATATACGATTTCAGTCTGAGTTTCTTCGTCGAAAACCTTCCAGCCGCCGAACGTATAACCGTCTCTCACGGGGTCGCCCGCCGGAGTTTTGTCGGTAACGTTTATGAGCGTGTCTTCGGTCTTGACGAAAGATACGACGTAAGTTCCGTCTTCCGACATCACGCAACCCGCTATAACGGGGCGGTACGCAGAGTTCCATCTGGCGCTCCAACCGCTCATTACGGACGCGTCTTCGACGAAGAACGTTATGTTCTTATTGCCGTTGAACGCGTGCGCGCCGACGCTCTTTATGCCCGAGCGCAGAACGATTTCGGTAAGTCCGCAGTTGCGGAACGCGTAATCTCCGATCGTGTCGAGCGTTTCGGGTAATTTCAGCGTCGTAAGCCCGGCGCAACCGTAAAACGCGTAGTCGCCGATCGATCTGACGTTTCCGAAGTTTACGTCGCCGAGGGCGGCGCATTTATAGAATGCCCTTTTTCCTACCGTTTCGATAGTCTCGCCGAGATCTACCGTTGTCAGCGACGTGCACGATTCAAACGCGCCTTCGCCGATCTCTTTAAGCGAACTTCCGAATTTCACGCTCTGCAACGACGCGCTCTTGTAAAACGCACGTCTGCCGAGTTCGGTAAGTCCGTCGGGCAACGTGACTTTTTTTATGACGTTTCCGCCGCCGAACGCATAATCGCCGATTTTTTCGAGTTTGGATTCCGACGCAAAGTCGAGAAGGAGCAAATCGGAACAACCGTAAAACGCATACGCGTCGATTTCGGTCACGTTTCTGACTATTTCGATATTTGTAAGTCCGCTCTTATAGAAAGCCGATCTCCCTATCTTCGCGACCTTTCTCGGCAATTTAACCGACTTTAACAGAGCGCATTTATAAAATGCGTAATCGGGTATTTCGGGTATCATGCAGAAATCGTCGAAATTCACGCTTGCAAGTTCCGAACATCCGTAAAACGCCGCCATGCCTATCGTCTGTAAAGACGCGGGCAGATATATGTTCTGCACGCTGGCATTATTATAGAATGCGTAATTGCTTATTCCGACAATGCCGTCCTTTACAATAACTATGTCTATCGCGCCTTCGGCTTTCGCGGCGTAATCGACAAGCCATTTATCGACGTATACCACGCCGCCGCCCGCTTTTTTAACCTGAGCGTAATCCCACGCACCTCTGAAAGCGTAAGTACCTATCGTCTCGACGGACGACGGTATCGTAACCTTTGCGTAAGCGGCGTCGCCGTAACCCGAACAGTTATAAAAAGCATAGTTGCCTATCTTTTTGAGTTTATCGCCGAGGTTTACCTTCGCTCTGCCCAGAGTTTTACAACTCGAAAACGAATAATCGCCTATTTCTTCTACGCTGCCGAGGTTGAAACCCGTAAGCACGGGACAGTTTGAAAACGCCCGCGCGCCGACGATTTTAACCGACGCGGGAAGAGTAAAGCCCGTAAGGCTTTCTCGTTTATAAAACGCGTAATCGGCTATGCCGACTATACCGTCTTTTATCTCGGGGGTTACTATATCGTCTTCGCTGTCGACGACCCAGTCGTCGACGTAATATATCTTGTTTTCAGCCGTATATACGCCCGTCTTCTGAAAGGCATATCGACCTATCGATTTAAGTCCTTCGCCGAGACTTACGGAAGAGAGAGCCTCGCATCCGTAAAACGCGCTGTCGCCTATCGCGGTCACGCTGTCGGGCACGGTTACGCTTTCGATAGCCGCGCATGCGTAAAACGCCGATTCGCCTATAGTTAAAAGCGAAGATCCGAAAGTCACGCCGACAAGGTTTTTATCTTCCGAAAAAGCCTTCGCCCCGATAGTCGTGACGCCGTTGCCGATAACCGCTCCGCTTAAAGCGTCGCAACCCTGAAACGCACCTTCGCCGATCGTCGTTACGCTGTCCGGCAGAGTTATGTTTACGAGTTTGTCGCATTCCGCGAACGCGCTGTCGCCTATCGAAACAAGTCCGTCGTTAAAGTTTATCGCGCTTAAATTTCTGCAATATCTGAAAGCATATTTCGCGACGCTTTCGAGATTTTCCGGCAGCGTTACCGAAGTCAGATTTCTGCACCCCTGAAACGCATATTCGCCGATTTCGGTCACTCCGTCGGAAAACGTGACGGAAGTCATCTGCGAACAGTTTGTGAACGCCGACGCCCCTATGCTCTTTATGTTTTTGCCTATCGTCACGCTCTTCAATACGTTTTTGCCGTAAAACGCCTTAGCCGCTATCGAGGTTACGGGCTTGCCGCGGTAAGTATCGCCTATGACGAGATCTCCGCCCGCAGTTCCTATGCCGGTAACGGTATATTCGGTATTTGCGTTTGTAAGCGCGTACTGCAAACCGTTTTCTTTATCCTTGGTAAATCCGACGCCCGACGACCATTCGGAATCGTCGTATCCGCCCTTCGCGTCGCGGGCTTTTACTTTCAGGGTATATTCGCCCGCGTCGAGGTTTACGAGACTGAACGTCGTCTTCGCGACTATGCTGTTTTTGCCGTTGACCGATACGAGGTAATTCGTGGCGTTTTCGACCTTATCCCAGGTAAGCGTCAACGCCGACGTATCCACGACGAGGTTCTGCGGCTTTGCGAGCGTCGGACCTTTTTTACATCCGACAGCCGTAAATCCGAGACACGCGGCAAGGCAAAGAATTGCTATTTTTCTGAAAATTTTCATACTCTGCCTCCGTCGGCGCGTTTCTGCGCTTTCTTCTCTTTCGCATCTCTTATGAGTTCGTGTATCCACTTGAATTTGAATTTTCTGACCGCTATATCCAGCAGGAACAATACCGTAACGAGTATCATCAGCAGTATCAGCGGATTGTAACTCTTTTTAAGCGTCCGTTGGAACCCTTCAAACGCGGCAGACGCGTCCGCGCCGTTAAGTAACTGCGAAACAGCCGCGCTGTTCTCGTTGCCGCGGGCGAGTTTTTCCATAAACGCCGCGTTGTCGAAGTCTCCGTCCGGCAGGGAGTACTCTTTTGAATACGAGAAACTCTTGTATACCGTGCGGGACGCGATTTCGCTGCCGTCTGCGGCAAGCCGCGTGAGAGTTATGGCATAGATTCCGTCGTCTTTCAAGGTGAAAGACCCTCTGCTGTATCTGTTGTCGGCATTCGGCGTAATTATCGTGACCGCCGAATCGGGATTTACCACGTTTACGACTTCCATTCTCAGAGTTTCGCCGTCTTTCAAGCCGCCGTCGGCGTAAGTTACGCCTATCTGAGTGGTATAATTTTCTTCTCTTAAACTTATACGGATATTCTGCGGTTTGATGTTTTCCGTCGGGAATACCTTGTTGATCGCCGCCAGCAGGAATTTCTTGCCTGCGTCCGACCCTATAAACCCGGACGACCATACGCCGTTGAGATCGCACATGAAACTGCCGACCGTGCCTTCGCCGTACTTCCATTCGGAATATATCGGCACGTTATAATCGCCGTATAAAACCGTCGTGTTTTCTCTCGCCTTAGTGCCGTAAAAGCCTTCGAGCGATGGCATTTCGGACTGAGAAATTATATTCGCGTAATAACTGCCCGCCACGACTTTCGGCGTAAACGTCTTCTCTTCGGATTCAGCCACGGCGTTTATGTGAATATCCTGCTTTATGCTCGAAGTCAGGTTTTTGGAATCGCAGTTATACGCGCCTCCGTTACCCGCCTCGGCTGCCTGTTGCATTTCTTTGAATTTCGCGTCGGGCGCCTGCACGCCGACGAACGAGAAACTCACCCTTGCGGATTCGGGCAACGGGTCTTCGCCGTCGTCCGCGCTCGTATCGCCCGTACCCGCGTACTTTTTGACGACCGAAAGATATTCCTTGAAGTCGGAGTCTTCGCCGTCGGAGATGACCACGACGTGCATTCTCTCTATTTCGTGGTTGTTATACGCTATTACCAGCGATCTCGCCGCCGCTTTAAGCGACGGAGCGAAATACGTCGTGTTTCCTTTTTCTATATTATATATCGCATCGACTATATCGTTCTGCCTGGTCATGGGCGTAAGTCTCAATTCCCTTTCGGCATCGTCGGAAAGCGTTATTACGCCGACGTAGTCACGGTCGGACATGACGTTCGTATCGGTTACGATACTCTTTGCGGCGTCTTTCGCCGCTTGTAATTTTGAGCCGTCGCCGTCGCCCATACTGCCCGAAACGTCGATTATGAGGAAGAGCCCGAGCGGAGGAGTGTAGTCGATGACCTGCATAGGCAACATCTGCTGATACAGACTGCCTTCCATATCCTCACGGTTATATGCGTGAGCCTGTTTGGGGTCGGATGCGTCTTTACCGCCGGCGGTAAACAATCCGCCGCCCGCGACGTAGACGTAATCGTTAAGCAGTTTGTCAAGCCCCGGATGACGCTGTAAATCGGCGTTGGATACGTTGTTGAGAATGATTTCGTCGTAATTGCGCAGTTCGTCGAGCGTTTTCGGCATTTCGTCCGCGCCGATAGTTATCACGTCGACCTCGTAACCGTCGAGCAACGCCTTTATCTCGCCCGACTGCCCCTCGTAACCTTCTATCACGAGAATATCGCTGAACGATTCGAGATATTCGTACGCGCGTACGGAGTTGTTCTGCGTTACGCCGTCGTTATCGAGTTCGACAACCGCTCTCAGCGCATGCAAACCCTTTTCGGTATACGCATGTTCTACGGTGAGCGTCTGCGTTCCCGCGGCGATCTCTACCGCCGTTCTGCTTTTCACCTCTTCGTTATCGTAGATAACCAAAGTGGCGTTTACCGTCGTATCGCCCACGTTCTTTACCGTAACGCCGAGGTCGAACGTCTCGTCGACCGCAACGTTATAGTCGGGCGTTTCTATCGTCATCAACTGCAGATCTTTGATCGGATCGAGCGTGGACGACGTAATCGTGTCTATTCTGATACCGTCGGCGGAAATTGCGCGCACGACGGACGCAGCGTCGTCGTCGGTCTCGAAACCGTCGCTTATAAGCACTATCTTAGCCGTTTCGGGCTTATTGAACAGCGTTGCCGCATATTCGAGCGCGGCGGCGATATTCGTCGCCGACCCGTCGGGCTGTTCGCTTTCGAGATAGCGTTCCACGAAATCGGACGTATCGCCCGTAAGCGGAACGGCGTATTTCTGATCAGTGCCGAACGTAACCGCGCCGATTTTGAATACTCTTGTATCCGCCATCGCCACGAAATCGCGTACATAGTCGTCTTTTGCCGTCTTTTCGGTCTCGGTGCTGTACGACGCGTCTACGACGAGCAGTATTTCGTTACTCGGGTTATAGACCTCGTAATCGAACGTCGTGTTGACAAGCGCGGCGGTACAGAACGTAACCACGGCAATGTGCAGACAGAGCGAAACTATTCGGTTCCTGTTTCTTCTGTATTTTTTAGAAATGCGGAAGTACGGTATGAGCGCGCAGGCGACCGCCGGCAACAGCAAAAGCCACAGCCACGGATGAGCAAAATTAACATGAAAATTAAGCATTGTAAATCACCTCGCTCATAAGCCGCTCCTCGATTGTAACCACCACTCGACAAACGCAAACGCAAGCAACGCGGCGGCAAACCATATCAGAAGGTCGTCGTAACCCTTGTCCGTCGTCTCTACGCGGACGGGAGAGTTAAGCGCGTCTTCTTCCCTTTCTATGTTGCTCTGTTCCGATGCGACGCGGACGTAAAATCTTTCGGTCAGCGTCCTCTGTTCCGCGCCGGGCGCGGTCATAAGTTTCTGCGTTACTGTGTAAGTGCCGGGTTTATCCGCCGATACCTTCGCGGGGAATTCCGAAAACGTAAGTTTCTGCGAATCGGGCGAAGGAGTGTCGACCTCGATTTCGTTTCCCCTTGCCGAAAGCGAGACTTCGGAATACACGTCGTACGACGGGGAATCGAAGGTCTTCGGCAGGAAGTAATCGAAGAAGTTATACATAAGCACCGAGAAGAACGGGCTTATACCTAAGTTCGATTTGTTGATATTGAACGCCATGACGACTATTTTCGTCTCGGCGGTGTTTTTAAGAAATACTACGGGATTACTCTGATAATACATTATCGTGTCGTAACCGTCGAGCGACGCCTCGTCGACGTAAATGTATTCGCTGAGTTTAATCTCGCTGACGTTGACGTAGTTCGTCACCGGGTGTACCATACCCAACGCGAGCGATTCACCGTCGCCCTCCCAGTTCCTTATGGTACGTTTCGCGCCGAGCGTGAAACCCGCATCGACCGACCTGTCGGGGTCGAGCATGAACACTATTCCGTCTTTCGGCAGAAGTTCGGGCATCTTGTGTTCGTACAGATACACGTCGAAACCTTCCGTCGCGGCGGTCTTGCCCTCGCGCACGACTTTATAATCTATATCCAGCCCTTTCTTTCTGAATGCGCCGCTTATGGCGTCGAGAGCCTGAATAAAGAAGTCGTTCGACAGACTGCTGGCATACTGTACTTTGATTTTCGGCATCGTTCCGCCGTAGACGTAAAATTCGTCGTCGGAGGCAATCGAATCGTCGATCGGGTTACCGGCGTTGTCGACAAGTTGTATAAATATACGGTCGTAAGACGAAAATTTATAGTCGTCTGTAAGTATTATCGCCTCGGAATTCTCTCCGTAGCCGCGGTTTACGTTCGTGTAGACCAGCGTCTTCGTCTCGTTGGTGAAATCCATAGGTTTTTCGGGCAGTTCGAGCGGCTGATCTTTGCCGTCCGCGCCGTAAACCGTCACGCGCGCCATAAGTTCGGCGTCCGCGCAGTAACTTGCGATTTTTACGGTAAGCGTATATCTGTTTTCGATGAGTTCCGCCGTCGCGTCGAGGATTGCGGCGTTCCACTCGCCCTCGGCTGAAACGTCTTTAATTTCAACCGATTTACCCTTGTTTTTATACTTCGTCGCCGTGTAAAACGATATTGCGGCGTCGGGGTTCGCGTCGAGTACGTTTTCGGCGAGTTTCATCGCGCCGTCCACGTCCGCCGTCCCGTAAGAACATTCTATATCGCCGAGAGCCGTATCGAACGCCGCCGCATCGGTCTCCCTTGCGACGACGGTTTTCGCCTCGGGTCCCGCAACGATCAGCGTAACCGTTCCGCCGTTCGCGAATACTTCGTCGGTAAAATCCTTAATCTGCGAAACAGCCCTGTCGAAACGACTTTCGCCGTCCTTTTGCGCGCGCATGCTCGCCGACGCATCGACAATGACTATCTGCTCGCCGTCGGTTTCGTTCCTCTCGTATACCTTCGCGGGTTTGGCGATGATGAACGCCGCCAGCGTAAGCACGAGTACCTGACAAAGCAAAAGCAGTATGTTCCGCAGTTTACTGACGGGTATTTTTCTCTTTCTGTATTTAAGGCTGAGTTTCCAGACGAACGTACTGGATATCATCTTTTGCTGGTAGTTCGGTTTAAGCAGATATATAATCAGCAAAACGACCAGACTCAGAAGAGCCAGCAGCCCTAAAGGTAGTAATAAATTCATTCCGTTATACCTAAATTCATCAGTTGTCCGAATACCGCGCGTTCGATCGGCTCGTTACACTTAATCGTCGCAACGCCCACGTCGCGGGTTACGCAAAACGCGCGTATTTCGGCGATATAGTCGTATAAAGCCTGTTCGTAAGCGTTCTGCATTCCTCGGGTTACGTTTATCCTCATGTTTCTTTCGTCCGCAATGTCTTCCGATTCGGAATCGATCAACGTTACCCTGCCGGTATAGGTAGGGTCTATATCTTCGGGCGAAAGCACCTGCGCCAGAATTACCTGACGTTTCTTATAGCAAAGGTAATCGACGGCTTTGCGCCAGTCGCTGTCGGTGAAAAAGTCGGAGATGATGACGGTAAGCCCGTCGTTCTGCCCCTGATCGTCGCAACCGACGATCGCTTTTTCGAGATCGACGTCTCCGTCGAAAGTGATGTTTTCCAATTCGCCGACGGCACGGTAAAACGAGTTTTTACCTACTATCGTGCCGAACGGGTTTATCGCCCTGTCGCCTTTTATCAGCCTTATCGACAGCCTGTCCATGTTATGCACGGATAAAAACCCGAGCGCGGCGGCAAAACCCGTCGCGTAAGCGGCTTTTTCGGGGTTGTCCTTACCCATCGAGGCGGAACAATCGAGAAAAATCCGCGTATGCATCTGTCTTTCGTCGGTAAAGAGTTTAAGAAAGTACTTCTCGAAACGGCTGTATAAGTTCCAGTCTATGCGACGTATGTCGTCGCCGAGCATATACTCTCTGTAATCGGCGAATTCGACGGTCTGCCCGTAGGTCTTTACAAGGTGTTTACCACCGAAAAACCCCGCGAGATCGGCGCGCAGATTGAGCGCGGTGGTCTCCAACCGACTGAAAAACTCGTTGTTGAGATATGGGTTTTTCATTTTTATTTACCGAATCTGCCTTTCTTCTTGGGTTCAGTTTCCTGTTTGTCTTCTTTTTTCGCGCCTCCGCCGTATTTTTCGGAGACTTCTTTGACTATCATTCTAATAATGTCGTCGGGCGAAACTCTTTCCGCGACCGCCTCGAAGTTGAGTTTCATACGGTGACGGAGTACGGGGTAAGCGAGTTCGTTGAGGTCGGAATACGATACGTTGTATCTGCCCGCCATCAACGCCTTGACCTTAGCCGCGGATATAAGCGCCTGACCCGCTCGCGGGCTTGCACCCAGACGAACGTACTTTTTAGCCGCCTCGGATGCGCATTCGCCGTCGGCATGGGTCGCCGAACAGAGTATCATGGCATAACGCATGACTTCCTCTGCGACGGGTATCTGATTTGCGGTCTCGCGCATTTTAAGCAACTGTTCACCGCTGCACGCCGCCTCGGATACTTCCGCCATTGTCTTCTGCGTCATGTTGACTATGCCCATCAGTTCGTCGAGCGACGGATTCGGGACGATGAGTTTGAACATAAACCTGTCCATCTGCGCCTCGGGCAGCGGGTAAGTACCGTCCTGCTCGACGGGGTTCTGCGTCGCAAGCACGAAGAAAGGTTCTTTCATCTTTCTGGATACGCCCATAACGGTGACGGTGTGTTCCTGCATCGCCTCGAGCAATGCCGACTGCGTCTTCGGCGTGGCACGGTTGATTTCGTCCGCAAGTATTATGTTGCTGAACACGGGACCGGGCTGGAACCGGAACGTCGAATTGCCGTTTTCGTCCTTGACGATTATATTTGTACCCGTAACGTCCGCCGGCATGAGGTCGGGCGTGAACTGTATACGCGAAAACGGCAGATCGAATACTCTGCCGAGCGTTCTTACAAGTCTCGTCTTGCCTACGCCGGGTACGCCTTCAAGAAGTACGTTGCCGCCCGCTATCATCGCGATGATAGTACCTTCGACTACTTCGTTCTGACCGATTACGTCGCGTCTTATCTGTTTGAAAATGTCTTCGCACTGTTTGCTGAATTGAGTTAAATTCTCTTCTGTTACCATACTGTCCTCCGCGTGGTTTGTCTTGTTTTTTGTCGTTACGCTCCGTCGCCCGTCGTACGGGCGACAAAAACATAACTTTTATTTAAGCGAATCGTAATAGTTGTCGATAAGTTCCTGCAACCAAAGCGGAATGTCCGTGCCATTCGCTTTGAGTTCTTCATACATATCGATGTACTCTTGAATTCTGTCGCTGTAGTTCTGATCTCCGTCGATGACCTTGTTGCCGTCCTTGTCGGGCTTGCTCGGGTCGCCGTCTTCGTCGGACGGGTTCTGATCTTTGTCGGGATCCTTATCGCTTTTATCGTCTTTCGAATCGCTGTCGGAAGGCTGACCGTCGCTCGGGGCGTCTTCTTCGCTGTCGCCGTCGGACGGGTCTCCGTCCTCGCTCTGCGACGGGTCGCCGCCCTCTATCGGCGAAAACAATGCGTATACGGTAATCGTTAC
>OKXB01000862.1_pt1 | contig 34356 bp, 37 predicted proteins | sample 1601731 | NCBI WGS metagenome assembly OKXB01 (sample SAMN04414077, study PRJEB24778) | human gut metagenome | material: faecal | host: Homo sapiens
TATCATCACTATCTATTATATTATCAGCTTCATTATCAATATTCTTAGTAGTAGCTCTTATTTCTTGAGTCATATTATATAAGAATAGTGTCTTTTCTTCATTAGCATTATCACTTATCTCTTTAGCTTCATGCATCTCTTTAAGTAATTTCATATCAGGGTTTTCTATTGTGAAATACATTAAATAGCATAAAATTACAATTGCAAAATCATATAATATCATTCCAGGAAGGAAGATAGTTGCCAAATAGCAAATTACCAAGACAATAAATATTGTAATTATTGGTAAATATCGATAATCAACTTTTTTATAATTTTTGATTGTCACAAGTATTGATAATGTTAAAAATAAGGCAATTGCAATATATCCAAGCATTGGGGTTCCACCTATTACATTTGCAGCTGTTTTGGCATCAACAATAATAATATTAGTGAAGCATAATGATACAAGTAGTATAATATCTACAATTATTAGAAATGATTTAAGTATTTTACTTTTTAGCGCATCCTTACCATAAGTAATTACTAATATGTATATAAATAAGCATTCAAATATTGTTCCAAAATTTATAACAATTAACTTATTTATAATGTTAAACAAATTGTAATATAATGGTGAAGTAATCGTTTCAAAAGTATTTAATGAACATAGCATATGAACATAAAAATCCAACAATATTTCTATAAATGATGAAAGTAACATAATTTTAAATATTTTATTTTCTATGCTATTTATTTTTTCTTTTGACATATACACTATTATCAGCATTATAATAAATAAAAATGAGATAAATGGTATTTCAAATTCCATTGAATATAGTGTTATTTCTTGAATATTCATATATTACCACCTTCTTATTATGTAACAATTATAGCATATAATGATATAGTTGTAAATTAAAAGAATTACATTGATTAATGCAACTCTTTTAAACTTTTTGTTTTCTTTTTAGCATCTTCTTTAAATATTTCATAATTTTCATCTAAATAATTAATAATATTGTATCGTTGTTTTTCATCCATGCTTTTCATAATATCTGCTAAGTAATGAGATAATTCTATTAATTTTTCACGTGATAAGTTATCAATAAATGAATAAACTTCTTCTTCAGTAGTTATTTTTTTTCTTCTTAAACCTATTTCCTCTTTAGCAAATGGTTTTGTCCATGGTTGATTCCAATATTCATATCCTATTTGGTTCATATAAGCAATATGTTTATCATAAGGTATATCATTAGTTATTTCTTCAGATATTTCTTTATTCTTGAAGGAGGTTTTTGTTTTACAAGAATGTTTTTCTATTTGTTTATAATGCATAGTAGCCAATGTGTCTCTAATAATTTCGTTAGCTTCTTCAAGTGGTGTTTTTGTTAAATCTAAAGGATTACCAAAGCGCATATAAATTTTTTTATCTTCTCTAACAAGATATTGCGATACTGGTACTATTAGAGCATTAGTTTCTACACTTGACTTATATGGCCCAGAAAATGATAATGGTTGTAATTCGTTTTCACTATTTTCCCAACTACCAGCAATATAGTTAATAAAGCTTGCGCCTCTTTCAAGAAGATTATTTTGTTTTTCAAAACATAACTTTCTATCATCAGGATCCATTCTATCAACATGAAAGAATCCAAATAATATAGCTGCTATCATTAAAGGGTTGTTTTCTATTTGATCTGTTGTACCCATTAACATATAGCTTTGTCTATTTATTGAAGAGAATAATCCAATGACATCTTCGGTAAAGTAATGAGTTGATACAAAAATATATGGTCTATTAGGATCTAAGTGTTGTTCTTCTTCAATGATTACTTTATTTTTCATAGAAGTTGTAGCAACTATTTTTCTCCATGGCTTGTTGATTAATTTTCTTATAAAATTACCATAGTCACTAGTAAAATTATCTAGATCAGCCCAAAGGTATTTTCTAATTATCCAAGGATTTTTAGGTATTGGCATGCCATGTTCTTTGGCTAATTTTATGTTATACTTATCAGCTGATTTATTGATGATATTTACTATTTTTATAGATTTTTTTGATGAATATAGTGCTTTGATTTTTTTGTTTAATGCACGAATGTTTTTCTTATATTCTCTAAAGAAACTTTCATATATTTCACGTTTCTTACAGTAAGCCTCTTCACTAGTGTATTGCCAGTAATATTCATTTTCTTGAAATTTCTTTTCAATATTTTTCATATTATTTTCGTGAAGTTGATAAATCTTTTGTAATTCAATTTCAATGTATTTATTTAAATCAACATTTTTGCTTTTTTTTTCAATCAATTCATTTAATTTTCTACTCCATTTTTGATTTAATTTATGAGATACCTCTTTAGAATATTTATTTTCAATACTAGATTTTAATTCAGTGAATTCTATTCTTATGTTTGATATCCATTTTTTATATTCTTCTAATGTAGAAACACTTTGTTTTTGATATTTACTTAATAATTCTAATAATCCTGTTTCATCTTCTTTGTATATTTCAGTTTTATATGCATATTCTAGAATTATTTTATTAGATTTCTTTAGGAGTAAATTTATTTTTTTATGTGACATAGAATAAGAATAATTATTTTGATAATATATAATAAAGCTAGATATTTGTTTTTTTAAATCAGTAGTATCTTTTATATATGTTTCTTTAGTTGGATGATAAGAATCTAACATGTAATTAACTTTTTCATCATCTTGTTTAATTGTATTAGATATATTTTTTTTGCTGCTGAGAGTATTTTCAAGTTTTTTATCTATTTTTAAAAGATGCTTTTTAGTGGTAGTTGATTCTTCACTTGCTAAGATAATATCTTTTATTTTTCTTATCATTGTCTTCAATTCTTTTTCATCAATATTGTTGTTTAAATAATCAGTGAGAATATTTTCAATTATTTGATCATTTTCAGTGATTACTTTTGATAAAAATAGTTGATTGACTTTTTTTGAGTTTTTGAAATTTTTTTCTTTGATAATTTCTAATAATCCATTTTTGTAATTATGAAAGTATTCTAAAAAATTTTCTTCAAAAAAATTATTTGTTAATACTACAGTGCTATATGGATTATAATTATTAATATATTCTATTACTTTTTGCATACTACTATCCCCTCTTTTGGATGAATTATTTTATATTATATCTTTATTTTTTAATAATAACAACCCTAAATGTGAATATTTTTTCCTTATTTGTGTAATGGTTAATTTACTCTCTTTTTCTTTTCTTATGCTTCAAAAAAATTATATAAATTTTTTCTGATTGATATTATAACATATTTGATAAATGAAAAGAAGTAATTTGTTGTAATTACTCCTCTATTTTCATGTATTTTTGATATATATAATTATTGTTTTTCACCACAGTAAGCACAAAATTTTGCATCACTAGGTATCTTTTTTCCGCATTCTTTGCAATATTTAGTACTTTGATTTGAAACATTACCATTAGTTAGACCATCTTTGATAGCTTTAGTAGTTATTTCAATACTGTCTTTATTGATATTGGCTTTTCTAGTAGCATTACTTCTCATAGTATCTTCATTTTTATCTAGAATTGTCTTTTCGGTATCTATTCCCATGCTAGCGGTTGTTTCCATAAGATCTTGTAAATCTTCTTTACTGTAATCTAACATATGTTTAGTGGCTCTAATTTGATTACTTAGCATTTTACCTCTAAATTTCGGACTTAAGATTGTGGCAAATATAAAGATTGCTACTAATCCAATAAAAATTGGTACTATATAAAATAAAATATCCATATTAATCACTCCTTACTATTTTTGACATTTTAGTATTTTATAATCTTTAGAATACTTTGAATCAGTAAATGTTATATTTTTAAATCCTGCTAATTCAAGAATTTCTTTTTCATTAGAAACACATAAAGGTGTATCACAATGTGCCTCTTTTTGAAAATTTTCTTTAAAATAATTCATAAATTTTTCTTCTTCCTCTAGGGTATTTACATAACGATCAGCACTTATAAAATACTTTCCTTCTTTTAAGCAATCATGTATTTTTTTATAAAGAATTAATTTGTCTTTTTTGGTGAAATGGTGCAAGGCTGAGGTTGAAATTACTGCATCATAATCAGTACCAAAAGGAACTTTAAAGAAATCTCCGCATATTAGTTCTACATTTTTGGCAAAAGGTCTTTCTTTAATTTTATTTAGCATTTCTGCAGTTATGTCTATTGCGGTAACTCTAGCACTTGGGTATTTTTCAAAAAGATATATTAATTCTAGGCCTGTTCCGGCTCCTAAATCGAGAATTTTTGATGGATTATCTTCTAAGGCTGTAATTGCTTCTTCTTTGGTATTCATTAGTACTTTGTGAACTTCATCATATACTGAAGCTTTGTTGCTAAAGAAGGATTTGTTATTTTCATTTCTTTCATCTAAATTCATTTTTTCGCCTCCAATTTTTTAAGTAGGGCTAAATTCATGCCACGTTCATTTTCATATTCATCTCTAACTTGATAATTGTTTTTTAAAATGTTATTTATACAATAGATATTATCTTTGTGTACTTTGGTGAATATATACTTCTTATTAATACTCAAACAATAATCTTCAAATACTTTTAGCATTTGATTTTGAAGACCATTACCAAGATAGTCGGGGCTAACCATTATTGGTCCTAAGGCACTGGTTAGTTCTTCATCAGGTGAAATGTTATGTTTCCTTAATGATTTATTGTTAGCTGGAATATAAAACATTGAACATACTGGAGTTTTTGCATCATAATAAAGCCATATTTTGCCACCGTTATTTAGAATATCAATTATCTCTTTTTCGATAAAAGTTCCTAACCATTCAGGATGGGGCATATTATCTCTAACATATTTATATAATTTTAGATAGTCAGTTAAAGAAACATTAGAAGAAACACAGGTTAATTCATTAAGTTTCATTATACGATCCACTGCCATACTGTAAAATGATTAAATAAAGATAAGGAACTTTTTTCTATGTGATAAGAGATGGCATCACTATTTGGATCTTTTGGTGTGTCAAGAATGTAAGTTCTTTTTAGTGTAAAACCAAGGCTTACATATTCTTCTTCTAAACGTCCAAAATTCATACTACTCTTAGCATAAACATTAGTGTTGATTTTTAGAACGATAAGAGGTTTAGCTGAGTTATTTTTTTCTAAACGAATAGATTCTTCTGTTAAAAATATGCCATATAAAAGAAGAAGTCCTAAGATAACAAATAGTATTTTTTTGAAGATATTTTTCATATTACACCTACTTTCTTAAAGATAATATCTTTCAATAGTATTATAACATAGTATTGTGATTATTTTATATATAGTTTTTAAAAAATACATATTTTTAACTGAATAAGTATAGACAGTTAATTCATATGTATTTTGGTAGTTTATAAATTTTTGTATTTTAAAAATATTTTATGTTTAAAAAGATTACAACTAAAAGCACTATAATTTTTTTGAATTTAATTTTATAATAAATAATGTTAAAGGATTATTAACAATAACTCAATCATTATTATTTATATTTTAATGTAATTTATTATATTCTTCATCAGTAACAGGCGGTAACCATTCATTTGAAGTATTTTCTCCAGGTACTTCTATTGCGATATACTTACTACCAATTTTTAACGGAAATTGCGCCAGTTTTGTTAACATTTTAACAATTTTGCAATAATGGTAGCATTTTCTTCGGGAGTTTTTGTTCCATCCAAGATTATTTTTTCGCAAGGAAGTTTATCAAACCATTCAGCTACTTCAGTTTCATCGCGATTTATGACATAAGTCCAAAATTCTTGTTCTTGATTATATAAGTCACCATCAGGAAGTATTCTATCTTGAAACTGTTTATAAGAACGTTCTTTTACTCTTTTGATTCTCTCTTCTTTTGGTACTTTTAGATAAATTGCTAGATCATATTTTTCATTTATAATGCCATAGTCTCCTTTACAAGCAGTAAAAATAATATTATTATATTTTTCAAAATCTTCTTCAATTAATTTGATAACAGTTTGTTTATCTTTTGACTTAGCTTTGTTATATTTATAATTGCTGTCGTCATCAAAATAATATTCTTCAATATCTTTATGAAGATAATTTGTTTTGGCAGCTAAAAGTTTACCCAAAGTAGTCTTTCCACTACCATTTAAACCACATATTACAATTTTACTCATATTAACAATTTCTTTCTTTTATCTATTTATTTTCTTTACAAACAAATAATAGAATAACAATCCATCAATAATATAATCAGATATTCTTAGTTTATCAAATAATATTATGCTTGATAAAACGGATACTAAAATTATGCCTATGCTTATTATTTTGGAAAAGATTCCCTTCTCTTTTGTCATCCAGGTAAAATAAGCAAATATTGGAGAGCATAAAGCAAATATAGTCCATCCTATTATGTAACTGTTGCTGTATACTCCTTTTGTTATATAGACGGTAAAATAATAAGTTAATAACATTCCAATACAAAACAAGAGCATATTTACCATAGCATCCTTTTTGTTAGTACTATATAGATATTATGATTTCAAATAGAATCCAAATGGACATTTCTGAGAATATATTTCCAAGATTAGTTATATATATATCTAATAATCTAGAGATAGCTTCTAGAAGCAATCCTATTACAAATATTGGCAAAGGCAGTTAATATTTTTATTTTCATAGTAATCCTACTTTCATATATGATAGAGTTATCCTAGTTTGTCACCGTTTGCTACTGGTTTATTTGGTTCAATTAAGACAACACCTTCTTTATAATAAACTCCTAATACTAGTACTTCTGACATGTAATCAGCAATTTGTCTAGGAGGAAAATTAACTACTGCTAGAATTTGTTTACCTATTAATTCACTAGTAGTGTATAAATCTGTTATTTGTGCTGATGATTTTTTAATACCTATATTTTCACCAAAATCTATTTTTAATTTATAAGCAGGCTTTTGAGCTTTTTCAAATGAAATAGCTTCAGTAATTGTTCCTACTCTAATATCTAACTTTGTGAAATCTTCAAATATGGCCATATATTACTCCTTTCTATATCATTTATCATTTATATATTCGTGTTACTACTGACAATATCAATATATCATATGAACATATGTTTGTCAATAGTTTTTTTGATTAATTTTATAAAATTGTAATATGATGAATGATTTGACTTATTTTTTGATAGGAATTTCGTTATTTTACAAAAAGAACCATTAAGTTTATTTCTTAATGGTCTATATTTATTTATTATTTTTATCTTGTTTTGAAATATACTTAGCAGTTAATATAATACCTATTAAGTTTATACCGATAGACATACCTAGTAGTAAACCGCTAGTGAATTCACTGAATGGGCTTGTCTCTTTACAACTAAAGTAGATATATATTAGATATAAGATATTTCCTAATACTATTAGAGATAGACCTCCTGACTTTAATTTATTCATATTTCCCCCTTTATTTATAAAAATAATTATTCTTAGTATATTTTAAAATTCTTTTTTTAAATATATTTTTTTAGATATACGGTATGATATATATAGAAAACCTGTAAATAATATGGGAACTATTATATACCAAAATGATTCAAAGAAGTTTACGACATTAGTAGGAATATTAATATTTGTAGTTTTTTTTGATAATAGACTTATTAATCCGACGATAGCGAAAGATCCTACAAATAAACCTATTCTTCCTTTTTCTATGCCATATTTGAATATAAATGGATAGATAATTGACACTGCAAGAATAATTCCAAAGAAGCATCCTATCATGGTAGGTATCATACTATCGAAGCTGATATTACTATTTATTAGACCTACTATAATATTTAATACTATTGTAATTATAATTGAAATAGCTATTAAGATTATGGTGGCTAAATACTTAGATGCTACTACTGATTTTCTTCCATTAGGTAAAGTTACAGCATATGCATCCCATTTATTATATTCATCATAACTGAATGTTGACATAAATAACATAACAACAATAAATGGTGGGACAAAAGATATATCAAATTCTCCTTGTAATGACATTATAAATAAGACGGCAAAAATTATAATTACTAATTTTAAATTACTTTTAATCATTAATAAGTCTTTTTTTATTAATCCAATCATTACTTTTCCCCCTTTATAACTAAAATCATAAGTTCTTCTAGAGTAATTTTATCAATTATTAGATCTTTATATTTTTTGCTCATTTTAGTACGATTGTCTACTAGAATGTCATAATTATATTTGTTCTTTTTATAATTGACGATATCATGAGAATCTATTTTAGAAAATTCATCAAGATTGCATTTCATAATGCCATAGTTATCTAATAGTTCATCACGACTTTTATTTAGAATAATCTTTCCTTTGTTGATAAAAATTATTTCATCAGCAATATGCTCTAAATCACTAGTTATATGAGTTGATAAGAGAATTGTATGATTTTCATCTTGAATAAAATTTAGAAAGATATCTAATATTTCATTTCTTACTACAGGATCTAGACCGCTTGTGGGTTCATCTAGAATGAGTAATTTGGGGTGATGAGACAAAGCTGTAGCTATTTCTAGCTTTTTACGCATTCCTTTAGATAAGGACTTTAATGGTTGATTCTCTGGAAGATTAAAATCACTTAGATATTTGTGAAATAAGTTACTATCCCAATTTTTAAATATTCCTTGCATACTTATTTCTATATCATGGGCATTCATTATTTCAGGAAAAAACATATTGTCAAGAACAACACCGATGTCTTCTTTAATAGATAGTTCATCAGTAGTTAAGTCTTTATCAAATATTTTAATACTACCAGAAGATTGATTAATTATTCCTAGAATAGATTTTATAAATGTTGTTTTACCAGCACCATTTTCTCCGATTAAGCCAATTATTTCTCCTTTTGGGATAGTTAGGCTAAGTTCTCCTAGAGTGAATCCAGTAGAATATTTTTTAGTTAATTTGTTTACTACAACGGCATTTTTCATTCTTCATTCCTCCTATAAATATAATTTAATGCATCAATAATTTCTTCAATAGGAATGTCATATTCTTTAGATATTTCAGATATTTTATAAAGATAGTCTTCTATTTCTTTTTGTTTTAACTCTTTAGTTAGTTCACTATTTTTAGGGGCTACATAACTTCCTTTTCCTTGTTTAGTGATGATATATCCTTCTTTTTCTAACTCATCATAAGCTTTTTTTACTGTCATAACACTTATTCTTAAATCTTCTGCTAGACTTCTAATTGATGGTAGTGGTTCATCAGTGGTTAACTCATCCGAGACAATTTCTTTAATAATGGCATTTTTTATTTGTTCAAATATTGGGGTATAACTATTATTACTAATTATTATTTTCATATATTACCTCCATTACATATAACAGTATATAACAGTGTGTTACAGTTGTCAAGCCATATAAGAAAAAAACTATCGAAAGTGATAGTTTGATGTTAATCTTATGTATTAGGATAATTAACTTTTAATAATTTTATTTATATATGTGGCATTTTTACTACTACGATGATTATATACACACATAGATACTCTATTTAGTATATCGGGTGGACAATTATAAACATCTATATCTTTTATTACTTGGCTTTTTACTTTTTCTACTAAATCCATCATATCCTCCATTATACATTTTTTTACATTGATGTTATTTAATGCTTTGATTGGTTGAATTTTTAACTTTAAGTTTATTTTGATATTCTTCTCTTAACTCCATCCATAATTTGCCTAAATTGTTTTCACCATTTCTATCACTACCCCAGCCCCAATAATCATCTTTTGGAGAATCTTCAACGATGGGATAATCTTTTGTTTCTAATAATTTTTTTAAGACATAAGGATTTTGCTCAATTTTGCATATTAGAATTTCCTTCATTACTGTTATGGCTCTTTTTGACCATTCTTTGTCTTGCTTATCTCTATTAGCAAAATATATTTTTTGTGCTTCATGAGCAGAATGACTATTTTTTATTTGTTCTGCTATTTCAGGAGCAGTATCCATAAAATGTGCTGCTTGATAAGCTTCTTCAGCACTTGAATATAAATACCCTTTATACTCTACTTTAAACGAACTAAAATTATCAAGAGGATAAAACTCTCTTGGATAGAATCCTATTATTTCGTCCATTTTTTCTTTTAACCATAAATCACGATATTGTTCTAATTCAATCATATATTTACCTTCTTTCTTTAAGATAAATATACATGATAATAAGGAACTATTTATGGCAGTTTAAAACTTTTCTTCTAAAATATTAATTTTAGATATTCTATTTAAATAAAAGTGTCTTATTTCTTGTTTGTTTTCACATAAGGCGGCTACACCCCACTCGTTATCTAAAACGATTAACTCATATGGGCGAATTATTCTTTTGGTCATTTTATCATGTTCTTTTGAATAGTACTCTATATAACATTTATTTCTATTTTTAATAGATTTACTTATAATATTAAAATATTTTTTATTGTCTAATATAATATTTTTTTCTTTTATATATCTTTCAGGTAATTTAATATTTTGATTTAGGTAGTAGCCACCATATGGGCCTCTTAATGATTCGACAAAGATTCCTGCTAATTCTAGTTCATCTTTGTATGCTCTTATCATTCTAGGAGTCACTTCTAATTTTTCGGACAATTCTTTGATACTATACTTGCGACCATTTTGTAATAATTCTAACATTATGAGGGTATTAGATAATTTTGACATGATAATCACCACTTAACATTATGATACTATAAGACAATATTTTTTTGTGTATTAATCTTTATAACAAGTATTAGTTTATATGTTTGTTAACGCTTTAGTTATTATAAATTTATCTTGTTAATTTTTTGGTATATGCTTTATATGAATTATCTAATTCAACTATTCCATAATCATGGACTGCTTCAATGAATTGACCATTAGCAGCTCTATACAAGTTCCAATCAGTTGGTGAAGTAGCTACTTTTATTGAAATATCACTATTTATTCTTCCACTAATTAGACTATTAACTGCTTCTAGTGAGTATGAGGATAATTCAGTTTTTTTATCAAAAATAATTCCAATATATGAATCTATATTTGTTCCTTGTTTATAGTATTTAATAAATGTTGATAATTCTAAAAATGGAAGAGCAATATCATGAAGAGATATCTCTTCTATTTGGCCATTCATATAATTAGTATATTTTTCATAATAGAACTTTTGTGATGCTTGCATTTCTTTGATTAAGTCAGTTACTGAACTTATTTCACTATATTCTTTATTTCTAAGAACATTTATTAAACGAAATAGTCTTGATAGTCTGTTATTTAAATTTTGATCATTACAATTTAATGTTCTTTCTAAAATTCTTAAAGCTACAGTAAAGCTTAAATATTCCCTACACATGCTTCTAATTGTAATTGGATCTATATTTTTGTATGGTGTTTTTACTTTTGGCATTCCAAAAGAATTAAGATATATGGCTACTGGGCTTGTTGAATCTAAGACTACAGGATAACACTCTTCTATATTTTTTAGAAATTCACTTCGATAGTCAGTGTTATCTCCGTATATAAATAAGTGTCTACTTTGCCCCATTATTTCTTTTTGTAAATAGTTTTCATTTTTGTAATTTTCCATAATTTTTTCTCTTTCTAAGTCTGCTATTATAAATAAATTCTCTACTATATTTTATTTATTTAATGTTATCTTTTTTATTCTGCTTTTGTTACTAGAAATAGTTTCTTCTATTCCAAACATTTCATTTATTATTTCTTTTTCTTTATCACTAAATAATGATGGAAAACTATTTATTTTATCTATACCTAGTGTTTCAACTTTTCTATATATTATTTTTTTGAAATCTAACTTTAATAAATATTCAATTAATTTTCTATTACTGTGCAATGCTCCTTTTAAAGGCCATTCATGACCACTTACATGACTAACATTGTTTTTCAATGTAACTCCATCTTTTAATTTAAAAACAGTGCCATCATAATCAACATATTCATTAAATTTTGAACTTGTTTCAGAGTCTTCAAATTCAAATAATTGTAATTCATGGTTGTCAATTGAAAGTTGTCCTAATGTGTATGTAAATAGTAAGTTATCTACTTTATCAAAACCTACTATAAATAATGATGACACTAATATTTCAGTATTTATTTTTTCCATAAACCTTACCTCCTGGTAATATTATACTATAAAACGCTTTGTTTTTCAGCAAAATATGGCTTAATATTTTATTATTTATAACTAGTTAATTCTTATTTTCAAAGATTGGTGAATTAATAAATATTTTTTTATTATCATAGTCTATTGTGGCTTCGGCATCATATGGTATAATACATCTTGGCACTGAATGGCCAAAGTTAACATTATATAATATTGGTGTATCTAAATCACTAAATACTTTTTTATAAATTTTTTTATATTCATTATAATATTTTTCATTCATTGGTTTACCAATTATAATACCTTTTACTAAATCGAATATTTTTCTGTTTTTAAATTCCTCCAATATTTTTTCAAGTTCTACTGGTTGAATGGTTAACTCACTTGTCTCTAAAAATAAGATTTTTTCTTTCCATTCTTCTTCAGGTGGGAAGATATTATATTTTTGGTATACTAATGGTTCATCTTCGAATGAGGCACCAGTAAATGCATCATAGATACTTTCTATACAACCACCATATAGTTTACCAGTTACAATACCTTTACCATTTAGCGTTTCAAATCCATATCGTTCTTGATGAACTTCTCTTGGTTTACCAATTTCTTCTGGTCCGTAACTTTTTCTATCACTATACCATAATGGACTAGATTTTATTTCAAAACCATGTTTATCCATAAAGAACATTTCAAAATACTCTTTTGTATATGGTAACATTTCATCATCTAGCTCGGCAATATCAGCCATCAAACAAGGCCCATAAAAAGTAGATAAACCTAATTTATTAAACATTAGATGATTATTTGTTGTATCTGAAAATCCGGTGAATATTTTTGGATTATTTTTAACTGCTTCAACAAACTCTGGATCATCCATTAAATATGGTATAGTTTTATATGTATCGTCTCCTCCAATTGCAGTTATAATTGCTTTAATGCTGTCATCCATAAATGCTTGTTTCAAATCGCTTGCTCTTGCTTCTGGGTGTTTTTCAATATACTCTATATCTTTTAGAGCATTTGGCATTATTACAGGTTCTAGTCCAAATTCTTTTAATCTTTTAATTGCAATATCTAATTCATGTTTACAAAAAGGCATTCCTAGCAATCCTTTTGATAAGCTAACTATCGCTATCTTATCACCTTTATTTAGCTTTTTAGGTTTAATCATAATAATCAACTCCTGTCTGTATTATAACATTAATTATAGAACACAAGTAAATAAATTTACTCTCATCACTTCACAGTGATAAATTTCTTTTTCTTGGAGATTGTAGCCAATCACTTTATAAACTTAAATTCCGATAATCGCTGCCGTGTTCTATTACTTAAACTTAAAGAAATTTTGTATTCAAACATTTTAATATCTCACCTGATGATATTAGTATGCAATATGAACAATTGTTTGTCAATACGTTTTTGAATATTTTTGCATGTTTATATATTTTTATAAGCTAAAAATAATTTTCTATTTAATGAAAAAGATGCTAATGAATAAAATATTTTTTAGCACCTTATTATTAACTTCTGAATAACGCTATGAATTTAACAATCTTTTTTCTTTATTTTTTAATAATTTGCTAAATCATGACAAGTATTTAATTTTATCAATCATATAATAATACTAACTTTATATTTCTTTCTCAGTCCATTGATTATTTTTCCATATTATATTATTTTTTTAGAATCATTGAAACTTTTTTCCATATATAATATTCAATATAAGTTACATTTAATTTGAATTCATTACATGCACTTTCGAATAATTCAACTATATACTTATCATTTAATTTTCTACCAACAACTTCTGATATTTTATTTTTAATATGCACGTCAGGTTTGACAGTATTGGCTCTTAAAAGTATTTTGATATATTAAAATGTTGTAAAGCCAATGCCGTTGACGTTAAAACAATTGTAATCATTAACGGTAGATTTTAAAGTCCATTTCCTTAATGAATTTAATTCATTTTTATCTTCATATAAGTTTGATATTTCAATTAATCTATTACACAAATCATATAATATTTTAACTCTATCAGGATGATTATAATTCCAACATTCATTAAATCCATTTTGTTGGATAAATATATTTTATTTTATCTTGTTTAGCAACATATTTTTTCTTTATTTTTGTTCTATTAGATTTTAAATTCGGTAATGCCTGTCTGCAGTATTTATCCAGTTCACAAAATATATTCTGACAATCTATTAATTGTAATGGCCTATTTCCAATTTTTTTAAAATCTAAACCTAATCTTTTAAATTCTTCATCTTGGTGTTCATACATATATCTAATGATATCTTCATTGCTCATTTTACCCTTATCTATAAAACATTTCTTTATACCTCTTAAAGAACCCGGGCCAGCTACGGTGAACTCATCTTCTCGCCAATCTACAGCATCACTATAATTAATATCCGTTACTAATTGATAAGCCATAAAGTTTCCAATTAGAGGATAACTTTTAATTATATTAAACCCTTCTTCCATTGTTTTAGCATTTAATATTTTTAAATGTGCCTTATCAATATTGAAAATCTTATCCAATAATGCTAAATGATTATCATGTTTTCTATCATAACCAAATGCTTTATTAGCACAACTTATATAAGCGTCATTATATATTTTTATTCCATTTGAAATAGCACTTTCTAAAACTTTGGAATATTTTTTTATATCAAATGTTTTTAAAGTAATATCGTCAAAATTATCTAGTAACAATTCCCAAGTTGATTCTTTATTAAATAATTTAAATAAAAGTATTCTAAAAATCATATCCTCATCACTATATTTTTTTCCATTGTAGATAACATTTTTAAGTAAATACTGACTAACTCTATCATTAACTCTATAACTATTGCAAAATTTATATGTTTGTAATATCTCATCTTTTGTCCAAGGTGCTTCTTCACCATTTAGCTTTTTCCAAAATATATTTTGTCTTTCATAAGCAAAATACCAATACAAATCATAAACTTCTTGTCTTTTCTTCATATCTACCTCATACATTTTGGATCTCTAGAGTTAATGCATTTTCTTAATACTTTTACTTTATCTGCATCTTGTGTGTAGTTTGCAATTATCTTTTGTCCTAGGCATCCACTTTTACAAATACTATATTGATTACATGATGAACAACTATTACTTACATTTAAATTTCTTATGTTAGTAAAATATTCTGAATTATACATTTCACTTAAAGAATTTTCTTTTATATTTCCACTAATACCTAATTCAGTAAAATATTTTATAGAATCACAAGGATAAGCAATTCCATCAAAACCAATTATCATAATTTCATCTGCAATAATACAAGGACTATTTTCTATTCCTAAAATATTCCATGGACTTCCTAATCTAATTCTAGATTGATAACTACTATTTAAATATAAATCTTTAATTGATAATAATTCTTCTCTAGTTAAATCCATATCATTAGTTCCTTTTCCGTGTGGAACAAATCTTAACAAACTAATTTTATCAAAATATTTTTTATTATTGAATGTTTGAATAGTTTTATTCACAACTTCATTTAATCTATCAATAGAATCTTTAGATACAGCATAATGGAAACCTAAAGTAGCATTACTTCCTTCAAATACTTTGTCAAAGAATTCTTCTTTTTCATATGTAGATAGCTCTTTTTCATTAGATAAAGTATCTGCTAAAGAATATATAATTTTATTTAAACCATTTTCTATTAAAGTTCTATATTGTTTTAAGGTTTGGTCATTTCTATATGCAAAAGAATAAATTGTTGATTTCATACCTAGAATTGTTGCTAACTTAACTAATTCATGAATTCTATCATACTTCAATGGTTCCCCTCCAGTAAAGACTATAGTTTCTACACCCATTAATTTTGCTTCTTTTATAATTTTAGATACATGATCGAAGTCTAGTTCTTTCAAATTTCTATTATCTCTTGTAGCACTACTAGAACAATGCTTGCAGTTTCTTGAACATTTATTAGTTAATTCTATTTTTACTTCCTTTAACATATTAAATCACCTTCAAATATACATATATATTATATCACAATTTGATATCTTCCAGCAAAATCAAAGTATTTAAAGCATTATAAAAGCCAGTATAACTACTGACTTATTTGGTTGTATTATAAACAGTGTTGGTGAAAAAATCATCACACTATTTGACAAAAAACCTTATTTATAATATATGTTACTTTCTAATCTATATATATCATTAAATATATTTTATTAATTTTTTAGTATCTTCAATCATACACATGTTTTCTATTTTAAATTTTGTCATATTTATTTGTCTCCTTCATTCCATCGATTATTTTTCCATACCATATTAAATTCTTTAGAATTATTAGCACTTTTTTTCCAAATATAGTGTTCAACATCAGATGTGTTTAGTTTAAGTTCATTACATGCAGTTTCAAATAAATCAACTATATACTTATCATTTAATTTTCTACCAACAACTTCTGATATTTTATTTTTTATATGCACATCAGGCTTAACAGTATTGGCTCCTAAAAGTATTCTAATATATTGAAATGTTGCAAAACCAATACCAATAACATTAAAATAGTCATAATCGTTAACGCTGGATTGAAAAGCCCATTTTCTTAATGAAAGTAATTCATTTTCAGTCTCGTACAAACTTGATATTTTAATCAATCGTTTGCATAAACTATATAACATTTTAACTCTATCAGGATGATTATAGTTCCAGCATTCTCTAAAGTCATTAATTCCGACATCATTTATTAGCCCAATTAAATCATTTAATTTTGTTATATTTGGATATTTATTTTGAAAATAAATAATTCTAGGTACAACAAAAGTATAATATTTTCTATTTATAGACAAAACTGCATCCAAGCAAACTAATACTGCATTTTCATAGTTTCCAAGAGATTTTTTTTCTAACTTTTCGACATCAATACTTAATAAATATTCTTTTAACAAAAATAAATCATTTTCTTTTTTCATATATCTTGTCACCTTTTAACAAATTATCAATTTTTTCCAGACATCAGAAATCGAATTTTCTGTGTTTAAAATATAATATAATGATGGGGATTCTAAAATCAAATTTTCATACACACGCCTAACTTTTTCTTGATATATACGAAAAGACTTTTTTCTATCAAAATTATGTGAAAATCCCGTTTCAATCAAATCAATTTTATTTTGTTTACGGTTTAGTTGAGTTGTTAAACTACAAGAGCAATAAATTATTTTATCTGGTATATATTTTTTCCTTATAATATGGGGATTTTTTTAATTTGTGCACACAAATGCACACATTGTTATCATTATACCATTCATTCTCTAACTACATGTTACTACTGTGAAAAGCATAATTAATTTAACTACAGAGTTGCCTCAATAAAATTTAGCATTAATCTAGATATAATTAATCACAAAAGTTGAACTTGATTTGAAGATTTTATCTCCAATTAGTAATGGATTGTTTTTATTTTCCCTTTATTAACATTATTTTTAATACTCTCTTTATCTTCAACACTTAAATTACTCATTAAAGACATCTCTTCGATATGATTTAATTCGAATAATCCATCATAATAATCATCTTCTATCTCAAAAGAATTACTTTCTAAATCATTAATAATACCACCTGTTGTCAAAATGGTACTAGGATATTTTTCTAAACTATTTTCTCCTAATCTATATAAATCGCTTTCTAATAATTTATAACCACTTTCATAATTATCTCCAGTTATCATAAATCTATCAATATTATAATATTTGTCTAGTGCATCTAATACTAATCTATTATCAATATTTTTTCTTCTAACATAAGAAAGTATTTTCCAAACAGTAAAAGTAGGGACTCTTCTTAAATGAATATTTTTCTTTCTTCTGTTTTCTAATTTTTCAATTAAAGTATTAAAAATATCCAAATATTTACTTTTTTTAACACTTTCTATATGTTTATATAAATCCAACTCTTCCATTTCCTTATCACTAAACAAAAAGTCTTCATACATATTAACTATACTACTATTTACACTAGCCATTAAATAATATTTTTCGTGTTCTAAATCATAATTTATATTTTTAAGTTCTAACTCTATTAATTCTCTAACTGTAGAATTATTCTTGTACATATCATTATCACTTAATAATCTTTTATTTTTCTTAAATTTCTTTTTTAACTTATCTTTTTCAATACCAGTACCTATACATAAAGCAAGTATTAACTCTTTGTTTTGGTATAAATACATATATCTTTTAATAATTTCGTTTTTTACATTCATTTATAAATCCCCCAACTAGTGATATAACACAAACCCTTATAAAATAAGCTATTTACCACAGCATTGTTTATACTTGCGTCCACTGCCACAAGGACACGGATCATTACGGCCTACTTTATCACTTTTTTTGCTTGTTTTGATTGTTTCTTTTCCATCATTAGTGATTACTTTTTTAACTACTTCTTTTCTTTCAGTATTTTGTCTTATTTCTGATTTTAATAGATATATACTGATATCAGCATTTATTTTATTTAACATATTATCAAATAGAGCATAGCCTTCTTTAGTGTAAGCGTCTAATGGATTTTCGTTAGCATATCCTCTTAAACCTACTCCTTCACGAAGATGACTCATAGTACTGATATGTTCCATCCAGTTACTATCTATTACTCTTAAAGAGATAGCTTTTTCAAATTCATTTGTTATTTCTTCTGGTAAATCCGCTAGTTTTTCTTCATAATCTTGAACTACTTTTTCGTAGATAAAATCAATTATTTCATCTTCTTTTTTACCATTTATTTCTGAAAGATTTAGGCGGTATTTTCTTAGAAGGTTTTCGTTTGAAGCTTCAAGGATTTCTGAATAATCATTTTCTTGAAGGTGTCTACTTTCTACGAGGTGAGACATTACAAGATTAGTGATATATTCTTTGAAGCCTGATAAGACTGTTTCGTGAATAGAATCATTATCTAGAATTTCATTTCTTCTTTCATAAATGATATTTCTTTGAGTATTCATAACGTCATCATAGCTAAGTAAGTGTTTTCTTATATCAAAGTTATTTCCTTCAACTCTTTTTTGAGCTGTTTCTACAGTTTTAGCAAACATTTTATTTCTAATAGCTTGATCTCCGGTAAAGCCAATACTTGCCATCATGTCTTTGTATCTATCTGATCCGAATCTTACTAACAAATCGTCTTCAAATGATACGAAGAATTGGCTGAATCCTGGATCTCCTTGTCTTCCGGCACGACCACGAAGCTGATTATCGATACGACGAGATTCATGTCTTTCTGTACCAATTACGCAAAGACCGCCTAGTTCTTTAACTCCTTCACCTAATTTGATATCGGTACCACGGCCGGCCATATTAGTAGCGATTGTTACAGCACCTTTCTCACCAGCATGGGCAATTATTTCAGCTTCACGAGCATGATTTTTAGCATTTAATACTTCGTGTTTTATTTTCTTTTTAGTTAGCATTTTGCTTAATAATTCACTAGTTTCAATAGCGATGGTACCAATTAGAATTGGTTGACCTAATTTATGACGTTCTTCTACTACTCTGATGATGGCATTATATTTGCCTTCTTTACCAGGATATAATAAGTCTGTAGCATCTTCACGAATAACTGGTTTGTTAGTTGGAATGCAGATAACATACATGTTATAGATATTTCTAAATTCTTCTTCTTCTGTTTTAGCGGTACCAGTCATACCAGATAATTTATTGTACATTCTAAATAAATTTTGGAAAGTTATTGTAGCTAGTGTTTTTGTTTCTTGGTTGATTTTAACGTGTTCTTTAGCTTCAATAGCTTGATGAAGTCCTTCTGAGAAGGCTCTTCCTTTCATTAGACGACCAGTGAATTGATCAACGATTACGACTTCACCATCTTGTACTACATAGTCAACGTCATTTTTCATGAAGTAGTTGGCTTTTAGGGCTAGATTAATGTGGTGAACTAAAGCAGTATTATTTATATCATATAAGTTATCAATATGAAAGGCTTTTTCGCATTTGTGAGCACCTTCATCGGTTAAGGTGATACTTCTAGCTTTTTCTTCTTTTACGTAGTCAACATTTTCTTTTAATGATTTTACGAAATTGTCGGCTTGTTCAAATAGGTTTACGTTTTGCATAACACCACCAGAGATAATTAATGGCGTTCTTGCTTCGTCGATTAAAACTGAGTCTACTTCATCGATGATACAGTAGTTTAGACGACGGCCAACACGATCTTCTTTTCTTACAACCATATTATCTCTTAGGTAATCGAAACCTAATTCATTATTAGTTGTGTACATTATATCACAGTTATATACTTCTCTTTTTTCTTTTGGAGATAGTTCTCTTAGATTAACTCCGACAGTTAGACCTAAAAAGTTAAATACTGGTCCCATCCATTCAGCGTTTCTTTGGGTAAGATATTCATTAACTGTTACAACGTGAACACCTTTGCCAGTTAAGGCATTGACATATGCTGGGAAGATGGTTGTTAATGTTTTACCTTCACCAGTTTTCATTTCGGCAATATTGCCATAGTGAATAGCTAGTCCACCAAGTAATTGGCAAAAATAAGCTTTTTCACCAATGATACGATATGCAGCTTCACGAATGGTAGCAAATGCTTCGACGAGGATATCTTCTAAGTCTTCACCTTCTTCAAGTCTTTTCTTGAATTCGTTAGTCTTAGCTGATAACTTTTTGTCAGATAACTTGCTATACTCTTCATCTAAAGCATCAATCTTAGTAGCTATTTCATTAAATCTTTTTAATTCTTTATATTCGGTATCGAATAATTTTTTAAATATATTTATCATGTATTCACTTCCTTAATATGTATTTTATCAAAAAAATTAAAAAAATACTAGTATTTCACACATAAAACCATAATATTAGGTCATATTAATAGTGGGTGATAATTATGGCTAAGAATAAAAAGTCAAAAAATTCTAATTCATGTAAGAATAATATGAATAAAAGTTTAAATGGCAATGCATCTAGTTGTCATGAAAATGATTCTAATAACATGAATGGAAATAACCTAAATAAAAGTGACCTTTAATGGTTGCTTTTATTTTTATAGGAGATTAACTATAAGAATACTGATAATTATACATGATAGATCTGCGAGAAGGCCTACTATTAGGGAGTGACGGATATGTTTTATTTTGATACTGGAATAGTATAAGCCGATGATATAGATGGTTGTATCAGTGCTGCCGGTGATGATGCTAGCGATTTTTCCAACTAATGAGTCTGGTCCGGCCGTACTTAAAATGTTATTGAGAAGCATCAAAGAGGATGAAGATGAGACAGGGCGTAATAAAGCTAGGGGGAGAATTTCTTTGGGGATAAGGGGAATGGTGATGTGGGTGATGAGGTCATTTAGGAGGTTGCTTTTGGTAAATACGGTTATGGATATGATCATGGCAAACATGCTTGGAAAGATAGAGAGGGATAAATCAAGGCCTTCTTTTACTCCTTCTAAGAACTCGTTATAGATATCTACTTTTTTTATGAGAGCATAGATTATGACAAATAAAGTGATACTAGGAATAATGTACTGGGAGATATTAGGCATGATGACGCCTCAAATAAAATAATCTATCGATGATGAGGCCAGTTAGGCATGACAAGGTTGAGGTAATGATGATATAGGGAATAATCGATTCTGGGCTAATGCTACCATAATACATACGAAGGCTTATAATAGTTGTTGGCATGATGGTTATACAGGCAGTGTTAATTACAAGAAAGGTTATCATACTACGAGAAGCGGTATCTTTTTTAGGATTTATTTCTTGCATTTCTTTGATAGCTTTGAGTCCAAATGGTGTAGCAGCGTTGCCAAGTCCTAGCATATTCATAACAATATTGGTAGCTATATAAGTAAAGCATGTACTATTATGAGGAATTTCTGGAAAGATTACTTTTAGGATGGGAGTTAGATACTTGGCTAGTTTATCTAGTAATCCACTCTTTTTAGCAATGTTCATGATACCTAGCCATAAGCAAATTACAGGAATAAGGGAGAATATTAGTTCAATACTGGTAGTACCTGATGAGAGCATATATTTACTAATATTAGTATGGGTAATAAAGCTATATAAAATACCTGATATAAAAAAGAAAGAAAATATATAATTTATCATAATATCACTAATTAATTTTATTTAGTTAAGAAGATAATTATGTCTATTAGTTTTAGAAAAATGAAAGATATGTTTTATTTTATTTATTATTTTACTTGGTGAATGCTCTACTCTTTTAGCATATATTTCTTCTTCATGAACTAGTGTATTACCAAGATAGATATAGGCAGTACCTACTCTAGTACCGGACTGGTAATTCTTTATTTTTTCTAGTTTTATATGGGCTACTAATGACTTGGTTTCATCTTTTTTTAGGGTTAGGGAGAGGTTATTTTTTATATATAATTTATCATAGTAATTATCTCCTAGTACGGAGAAATTCTTTTTATTTAATACTTTATATGATTTGTAGTTATTGAAGGTATTTTCAAAGAGGGTTTTATGAGTTGACCAATCATCTGAGTCTTTAATGGTTACTACTACTAGGTTAATATTATTTTTACTAGCAGTTGATACGAGGGTTCTTTTGGCTTTTTCGGTATATCCTGTTTTGCCTCCAGTGACATAGTCATAGTTAAGCATTTTATTTTTATTATGCCAAATATAGCTTTTTAGGTTGGTTTTAGTGGTGTATTTTTTTGTTTTGACAATCTCTCTATAGGTAGAATTTTGCATGGCATACTTGGTGAGAAGAGCCATATCGTAGGCGGTGGAGATATTTCCCATGGTATTATTATCGAGACCACTAGAATTATAGAAGATGGTATTTTTCATACCGATAGTTTTAGCTTTTTTATTCATAAGACTCACAAATTCTTTTTCACTACCTGAGACATAGGTACTTATCATGATAGCAGCATCATTTCCGGATCTTAACATAAGGCCATATAATAAATCTTTTAGGGTTATTTCTTCTCCAACGGAGATATAGATACCTGATCCATAGCTTGATTTAATGGAATCGTCTACTGTGACAAGATCATTTATATCTTTATTTTCTAGAGCAATAATAGCTGTCATAATCTTAGTAATAGACGCTATTAAGAGGGGTTTATCTTTGTTTTTGGATTCTAATACACGACCTGAATCTAGGTCCATTAATACATAGCTATAAGCAGTATCAGTAGAGGCTTTTACTTTAATGGGAAATATTGATAGGACTACTAATAACAATATAGGAATAAATTTTTTCATAATAATCACCTAGATAAGTATATGAAAAAAAGGACTTGTTTAGTCCTTCATGGTTATATAAGTATTAAATAATTCTTAATTTTTTATCACTATATTTATTGAAATGTTATTTTTATTTACTCAATATATATTATAATTGTATGTTTATAGGTACTAGTAAATATATCTAATTTATTTTATGTAATACAGAAATTATCTTTTTCTTTCTTTTTTATATATCTCATAGTGTACTCTTTGTACTAGGCCCATAGAGAATAGTAATGTTAGGGTGTAACTTCCACCATATGATAAGAATGGTAGAGGGACTCCGGTTAGTGGACCAATACCCATGACACCGATTAGGTTTATGGAGATATGTAATAAGAGATAGGCAAATACTCCGTATGCTATAATGGAGTTACCTAGATTATTAGCTTCTTTAGCTATATTTAATACTCTATATAAAATGAAAAGATATAATATGATAATGATAAGTCCAACGATAAGGCCCCACTCTTCGACAATTATAGGAAAGATAAAATCGGTATGAGCTTCAGGAAGATAGAGATATTTTTGGGTACTTTCTCCAATACCTTTACCTGTTAAACCACCATTTTTGAATGCTATTAGGCTGTTACATAATTGGTATCCTGATTTTTCTTCATATCTTTCACAAGGATTTATAAAGTTAAATCTTTCTAATTGATAATCTCTTAGGAAGGATCCTCCAGTTAAGATAAGGGATAAGCATGCTAAGAGGATGCCTCCGATAAAGATACGATTGATGGGTCGACGAGTTTCTTTTTTTAGGGGAAGAGCATAAAAGATAAGGATAGTTATGCCAAATAAGACAGATGCTGTTCCTAGATCTGGCTGCATAACAATGCTCATGAAGACAACTAAGATAATTAATAGAGGCTTTAGAAGAGTCCACTGATTATCAAGATTATCTTTATTTTTTTCATAATAGTTAGCTAGGAAGAGAATAATAATAATCTTCCCTATTTCACTTGGCTGGATAGTTATAGGTCCTAGTGAATACCAGCCTTGAGTTCCTTTACGGGCATCTCCATAGACAAATAATCCAAATAAGGCAAGGATAAGAATACCCATTAGGATGGGAGATAGTTTTTTAAAGAACTTAGTGGGAAAATAGATAGCAGTAAAGAAGGCTACTAATCCTACTAACATGAAGATTCCTTGCTTAATGAAATAATCATATATATCTTTATGATAACGCATGTATGAAGCCATAGATGAGGCACTTAAGACCATGATTAAGCCAAATATCATGAGAACTAGCATAACAATTAAGAGGGGTTTATCTAATTTTGTTTTTTTCATGATATTTCACCTATCCTTCTATATATTAATATAGCAAAGATAATAAAAAAAGTAAACTCTAAAGATAGAGGATACTTTTATTTTACAATTATTTTTCTAATAAAATGGTAATAGGACCATCGTTTATAAAGTCTACTTGCATATCTGCACCGAAAATGCCAGTTTCTACATGAACATTTTGACTTTTTAATTTTTGATTAAATTCATCATATAGTTTACTAGCTAATGGGCCACTTAAGGCATTGATATAGCTAGGACGGCGACCTTTTCTAGCATCAGCATAAAGGGTAAATTGGCTAATTGATAAGATGCTTCCTTTAACGTCTAGTAAACTTTTATTCATAACACCATTTTCATCATCAAATATTCTTAAATTAATTACTTTATCTACAAGATAATCAATATTAGTAGAGTTATCTCCTTCGGTGAATCCTACTAGGAGCATGAGGCCATGAGAGATAGCTCCAACTACTTTATCTTCTACGGAGACTTTAGCTCTTTTACATCTTTGAACAACAATACGCATTAGTTTATCTGCCTTTCTACTTTATCTACAAAGCTTAGATTATATAATTCACGGAAAAACTTTTCAAGAGCGATAGTGTTTTCTACGAGAATAGTTAATGAATAGATTCTAAATTCACTTTTAGTAATGGTAGTGACACTATCAATAACAATGTTATTTGATGAAGCTTTAGTAATAATATCAAGAAGATTATCATTAGGAGTAGTATATATAAGGATATCTGTAGGGAACTTCTTGGTTAAGTCATCATTCCATTTAACATTTATTAGTCTTTCATCTAGATCAATAATATTTTTACAAGAACTACGATGAACAGTGATTCCTGATCCTTTGGTAATGTAACCGATAATGTTATCTCCTGGTATTGGTTTACAGCAGCCACTTAAACTTACTTTTATTTCATTCATTCCTTCTACTAAGATATCATTTTTAATGATAGGTTTTTTAGGTTCAGGAGTTTTCTTTAATAGTTTAGTAGCAGGATTATCTTTTTTATTAATGATATGCATGATACTAGCAATAGTATATTTTCCTTGACCTAGAGCTATATAGAGGTCATCTAAATCTTTTAGTTTGAAGTTTTCTAGAATAGTATTTAGATATTCATCAATAGTTTCTTGAATTGGTAAGTTTCTTTTATGAAGAGCTTTTTCAAATATATCGATACCACGAGTAAGATTTTCATCTTTTTCTCTTTTAGTGTAGAAAGCTCTTATTTTATTTTTAGCTTGAGAAGTTGCTACGAAATTAAGCCAATCTTTATTTGGACCTTTAGATAGTTTGCTAGTATTTACTTTAATGATGTCGCCAGTTTTTAGGATATAATCAAATGGTACGATACTATCATTAACGATGGCTCCGACCATTTTATCCCCTACTTCGCTGTGTACTCGATAAGCAAAGTCAACACAGGTAGATCCTTTAGGTAATTCAATAACGTCTCCTTTAGGGGTATAGACATATATTGAATCATTAAATAATAAATCTTTTTTGACATTACTGATAAATTCTTCAGGGGTTTTAGCATCTTCATTTAATTCAATGATACTACGGAATATCTCTAGTTTTTGTTCCATAATATCTTTGCTATTAGGAGACTTATTTTCTTTATATGACCAGTGGGATGCTATACCATACTCTGCTATTTTATCCATTTCATATGTTCTTATTTGAATTTCAAATAGTTGACCATCAATACCAAAGACTGTTGTATGAAGAGATTGATATAGATTAGTTTTTGGCATGGCAATATAGTCTTTAAATCTTTTAGGAACTGGTTTATATTTTGAATGAATTAATCCTAATGCTAAGTAACACTCTTGTTCAGTATTTACAAATACTCTTAGGGCAAGAATATCATAGATATCTTCAAATTTTTTACCTTTACTCATTTTATTATAGATACTATAAATACTCTTACTACGACCTTTTATTTCATGAGGAATATTATGTTCAGTTAAAAGGTTGCTTACTTCATCTAGCATTTTTCCTACGGCTTCATCACGTTCGGTTTTCTTAAGATTTAGTTTTTCTACTATTTCATAATAAGCATCAGGGTTTAAATATCTAAGAGATAGGTCTTCTAGTTCGGACTTTAATTTATACATACCTAGACGATGGGCTACTGGAGTAAGAATTTCAAGAGTTTCTTTGGCTTTTCTCTTTTGTTTAGCTTCAGACAAGACATATAGTGTACGCATATTGTGAAGTCTATCAGCTAATTTTACAATTAATACACGGACATCAGTTGAAAGACCTACTAGAATTTTACGCTGATTAGCAGCCATCTGTTCTGAATCTGTAGTAAAGTTTAGACGATTTATTTTGGTAACACCATCTACTATTTTAGCTACTTCTTCTCCGAAGAGATTATTTATTTCTTCATAGGTACTGTCAGAGTCTTCAATAGTGTCATGAAGAAGAGCGGCAGCAATAGCTTTACCATCAGCATTAACGTCAGTTAAAATCCAGGCAACGTTTAGGGGGTGAGTAATATAATCATCTCCTGTAATACGTTTTTGAGAAAAATGTTTACGATATGCATAATCATAAGCATTACGAATCAATTTTTGATCTTCAGGATTATCATCATATGTTGCTACACGATTTAGTAAATCTTCAATAGTTATATTTTCAGTTTTAACACTCATAACTTCACCTACTTTTCTTTTTACTTTAATATATTGTTTTATTTTTAATTACATACTTAATCATAATATATAACTTTAGAAACATACTTTGATATTTATTTAAGTATGTTTCTTTTTCTTTAGAATATCTTTTCTTTTAATATAAGATTTTAGATATATATATGACTTTAGATATGTTTTGTATATTTAATTAGTTATATATTTTGTATTTGATTTTATTGTTTTATGTTTATAAATATTGACTTCTATATTTTGATTTATATATTTTTATGTTATTAACAGTTAATACCACGAACTTTTAATTCTTGAATTTCATCTTCATCATCATTATTTTTCTTTGGTTTCATGATACGGCATTTTTCTAATTTTAACCATAACATGTTAGAGATAAAGATTGATGAATATACTCCAGCGATGAATCCTACTAGGAGGGAGATATTGAAAGTTAATATTTCTTTTGAACCAAAAATCATAAGGACAATTACAGGAATAATAGTAGTTACAGTAGTTAGAATACTTCTAAATAAAGTACGACGAATACTGATATTAACTAATTCATCAAGATCTTCAGGGTTTGTGATATTGCCTTTGTATTTAGTTTTATAGTTTTCTCTAATGATATCGAAAGTAACAATTGTATCATTGATACTGTAACCAATAATAGTTAAGATGCCTGCTATAAAGATAGAATCTATTTGAATTTTGAAAGCAGCAAAGAATAAGAATGTGAAAGCAACGTCATGAATAAGAGCTATAACACCACTAACAGCATAGTTGAAACGGAAACGAATAGCTACATAGATAATTATACCAATAAGGGCAATTATTAGTGATTTAATAGCATTTTTAACTAATTCTTGTTTTACTACTTTACTTACTACATAAATATTACTATCTAATTTATAATCATCTTTTAGAGTATTAGTTAGATTATTAATAGCATCTTTATCTAATACTTCTGATAAGGTAATAGTTAAATCTTTATCAGTTGAAGTTTGTTTTTCTATGTGATAATTACTTTCTTTTAAAAGATTAGTTACTTCAGTGATATTATCTTTAGGGTTATTGATAGTGATACTGGTACCACCAGAGAAGTCTACTCCATAGTTAGCTCCAGTTGTGATAAATAAACCGATACCTATAACGAATAAGACAATAGTTAGAATTATAAATTTAGATTGATGACGAACAAAATTTAATTTAGGATATGGTATTCTTATTTCTTTTTCTTTTTTGATTTTCTTTTTATTAAGACCAATAAATAGCCCTAGTGAATTATCAAAACAGTTTGTTTTTACAAAGAATTTTAAAAGATATTTAACTAGATATACCATAATAATTACGGTTACGATAATGTTGATTATTAACATAGTAGCGAATCCTTTTACAGAACTTTGTCCTAGGATAAACATAATGATAGCTGCAATAATTGTAGTTACGTTAGCATCGATGATACTGGTAAAGCTATTTTTGTTACCGATATCATATGACTCATGTAAGTTCTTTCCTATCAAGAGATTTTCTTTAATTCTTTCAAAGCATATAACATTAGCATCTACGGCCATACCTATACCTAAGAGCATTGCTGCAATACCTGGTAATGTTAGGACACCATTTATGAGATAGAATACTAAGAATGAAGCATATGTATATAAGATGAGGCCTACTCCAGCGATGAAGCCAGAGAAGCGATAGACAACTGTCATTAAAATAATAACTAGAATGATACCAATAACTCCTGCTAATAGGGTTTTGTTTAGAGAATCAGCTCCGAATGAAGCTTCAACAGTACGGGAAGATATCTCATTAAGTTTGGTAGGAAGAGCTCCGGAATTAATTAGTTCTACTAGGGATGTAGCTTCTTCTTTGGTAAAACTACCTTGAATGATTACGTCACTGGCAAAAGCTTTATTAACAGTGGCTCCAGATAAGCAATGTGATGCACTGGTACCACACTGATTTCTTTCTTTGACAAAACTATCAGTTGATTCATCATAGTCTAGCCATATAACCATGATATTATTAGTCATATTTTTTACTTTTTTAGTTGCTTCATAGAAAGCATCGGTATCTTTTATTTTTAGGCTTACTGCAGGATGACCATACTCATCAGTAGTAACTTTAGCTTGTCCTCCGAGAACGTCACTAGTTAACAGTAAGTTATCATTATAGTCTCTAAATGACAAGACAGCAGTTGATGATATAGTGTTACGAGCATCTTCAGCATTAGTAATACCTGCTAATTTTACACGGATACGATTATCTCCTTCGATTGTTATTTCTGGCTCTGAGACTCCTAGAACATCGATTCTTTTAAGAATAGCTTTATAGGTAGAATATAACATATCTTGGGTAAGAGTATCTTCTTCTTTTAATGGTTTTACTTCATATAAAACTTCAAATCCTCCTTGTAAATCTAGTCCAAAATTAATCTTATCAATTAATGGTTTAATGCCAAGTGAGCATACAACTGCTACTAGAATGGTGATAATTAAACCAATAGTTAATTTTAAATAATTCTTTTTAGGAATTGGTTCAGAATATTTAGTTTCTTTTGGAATATTCTTTTCAACTATTTCTTTACTTTTTGTTTTTTTATTTTCTTTTGTTTTCTTTTTCATTGTTTTTCCTCCATGGTTTTAATTATTTTTATAGGATCAATAGTAATGATATCATTTACTACTTCAGATAATGTTAGGTTATGACTTTTTTGCCATTTATTTTTGATAAGATAATTCCATATATCAGTACTGGTAAGGTAGTGATATATAGTTATGGATAATAATCTTTTCTTGACATTAAAGACAGGTAACAATTTTTGATATAATTCTTCTTTAGTAGTAAACTCCATAGAAATCACCTTTATCTAATTATATAACAAATGAAAGGTAATTTACAAGTTTTATTTGTAATATATGTAATTTTATTATATACTTATTTTAGGTGAGTTTTATGAAAAGATTTATGATGATCGATGAAGGTTTTAAATGTATTAATTGTGGGTGTGAGGTTTCAAAGTTAGAATATACTGCAAGAGATCATTGTCCTAAGTGTTTATATTCTTTGCATGTTGATATAATGCCTGGTGATAGACAGAATAAATGTATGGGGTTAATGAAGCCTATTGGAATTGAAAAATATAAAAACACTTATAAGATTATTTATAAGTGTAGTAAATGTGGGGAAATACATAAAAATATAATGGCACAAGATGATAATTATGATTTGATTGTGGCTTTATCAGTATATGGAAGTAATGATTAGTATTTTATTTCACTGATAAAATCAAAGATAAATGGTATTACTAAAATAAAGATAAATAAGATGAGAGCAATAATTATTACTAGTTTTAATTCTCCGGTAATAGTTACTGTTTTCTTTTTATTTGGATTTAAATTAGCTATAATTTGAGGATCTTGACGATAATCATTTTCAGGATTGTTATAGTTACCTTGAATATTTAAGTCATTAATAGAGGTATCATTATATGCAGGGGTGTTATTGGAATTGATACTGGGATTGAGGACACTAGAAGTTTCACTATTAATTGGGCCATTCATATTCATACTGTTAGTTATGTTATTAGGATTGTTACTTATACTATTAATATTTGAGTTTTTAACATTTTCCTGATTAGGTATAGGAGTTATAGTGTTTCCTTGACTTATGTTATTTTGACTAATATTGGTAGGCACTACACTGATGGGTTCTGGTGGTACTTTTCCTTTATTTAAAATATCAGCATATGTTTTGGTATTAGGATCAGTGAAAGGATTACTACTAGTAATGTTAGATGATACATTAGTTGGGACACTATTAAATTGTGAAGGTATATTGTTTTGATAAGTATTATTAGATATATTAGCGTTAGGTACTATAGTAGTTTCTTCTTTCATTGGATTAAAAGGGATACTAGAACCGGGAATAGCTTGTACAGGAGTGTTATTTACTGGAGGAACGGTGTTATTAAATGAATTTTGATTAGATGCATTGGTATTATTACTTGAGTTATCTTGATAATTATTCATATTGTTCCTCCTTTTTATTCATATTTTATATTTTACATAGGTTGGTTATTGTTATTTTGATTTTGTTGTGGTCCATATACGAAGCTTATTGGTGCAGGACTTGGGGCTTGTGCTGGGCTTGGATTAATTGGACTAGGTGCTGGTGATGGAGACACTGGTGTAGGAATCGGAGTTGGGTTAACAGGGGCAGCACCATAAGCATTATTCATTTGATTCATATTTTGATTATTAGTGTTGTTCATATTTGGCATGATTGTTGGGGCAACTACAGATGACTCTACTGGTGTTTGTATTTGTTGGTTGAATTCTTGAGGAATATTTACTGGAGTTACAGGTATAGATTCTGGAGTTTCAATAGGTTGATTAAATGTATTCATATCTTGATTTGGATTCATTGCCATATTTGGTGTCATGTTAGTATTTGGATTAAATGCTGGTGTGGAAGATGAATAGTTTACTTGGTTATTATACATAGGAGCTTTCCCAGGTGCAGGAGACATCATTGGTTCAGGGTTTATTACTTGATTTACGCTGATAGGTTCTACTGGAGTTGGAGCATTTAATGGACTAATATTGGCAGTTGGCATAGGTTGTTGATTAGATAAATTATTCGTGCTATTTAAATTATAGTTCATATTGTTATTAGGAATAGTATTAACTTGAGTTGGTTCAGGAGACTGAGTATTAGGTAATACTTGATTCATTTGATTATTTGTGAAAGCGAATGGCTCATTTGTGTTGTTGAGATTATTTTGTGGGGGCTCTACTGGTGTTGGAAATGTACTTGTTGGTGCTGGTTCTTGATAACTCATAGGATTTTGATTCATCATAGGGTTTAGGCTTTGGTTATCATTTTGATTTAATGTAGGTGTACTTTGATAATTTATTGGAGCAGTATTTGCAGGGGCTACATCGCCAGCATTCATAGGACTACTCTCGCCTTTTTTCTTTTTTGGAGTCTTTTTCTTATCAGCTAAAAAGCCAATAACTGTAATTATTGATAGTAATATTACTACTATTATCCAGATATAATTATCTAGTAAAAATTCTTTTATATTCATCATATAAATCATCTCCTCTTTATTCTATATAAATGATATCATGAATTTTATTATTTGGCAATTATTTTTCTAATTCAAAACGGGTAACAACAGTGTCATCTACAGTACTGATGGCTTTAATTGAAGTATCCATTGATTGTTTGTACTTACCTTTTCTAAATAGTTCTTCAGCTTCATTTAAGGCAGCATCTATTTCTTTATATGTTGTACGGTAACGGTTGCCGTATACGATTAAATTTTCACAAGCAATGACGCTTTTTACGATATCATTAGTTTTATTATATATTTTAAATACTAGATCACGAGCGGTATCTACACGAATATTTAGTATTTTAATAACAATAGGTTTTTTAGCTAATTCTTTGATTATTTCACGAATGGCTTCACCAGCTTCTTCTAATTCAATATAGTAACTATTAGGAATAACTGGTATTTTGTATTCTTTTAGTTTGTTTTTTGATTGGATTAGAAGATTTTGAATCATGTTAAGTTGTTCTTTAGCACGAGATTCATCATCTTTCATACTAGTAATTGATTTTAGACGATAATCAAGATCATCTTGTAGACGGGTTAAGCGATTTCCTAAGCCATCTAATTCTTCTACTAGTTTGGAATAAGCAAAGGTTTTTCCTTTACCATGTTCAAATAGTACTTTATAATCTTCATTGATTTTTTCTAGGCTTTTACTGATAGCATTAAATTTACCAATCTCAGCATCTGATAAATCATATGTGCTTTTTATATCATCCATTTGAAGATAGATATCATAGATTACTTTATTAACGCCTTCTAGTTTTTTCTTTAGTTTTTTAATATTTTCGCGGAAGATGTCTTTAGATTCACGTTCTTTATCAAAACTATTAAAGATGGTGTTAAAGTATTCTAACATGGTTTTTAGTTCAATATCGGCATTAGTTAAATCAAAGGTTTTCATTTGCTCCATAATAGCAGATACTTTGTCTTCTATTTCTTTGATATTATATTCAATATTTAGATAATCTAGTGGGAAACCATCTCTTTGCATACGGAAATATAATGTTTTTGTTTCTTCTATTTTGTTAGGAATCATTAGTGTAGATATTAAGACAAGGTCTGGAGCTTTTTCAAGGAAGTCTTTTAGGGTGTTAATATCTTTTTCAAGACTTATGACTAGCTTTTCTACGGAAACATAATCATTTTTATCCATGTATGACTCAAATTTTTTGAAGCCGTTATCAATTGAAGTTAGGAATGATTCAATACTATCACCTAAAGGGCCATAATCTTTTTTGGTACGTTCATATTTACTTTCACATTCACGGTAGATGGCTTTTAATTTAGTGATGATTGAGCGATTACGTTCTTCTGACTTTGTGATGACACGGACTTCTTCGAGAAGATTAGCAGTTTTTGCTTGAAGAGATTTTAGAAGGATCTCAATATCAGCAATTTTACGTACAGCACCGGAATAATCTTTACGATCAATCATGAAGTCGGCTTCAGTAATCAAATCAGTTAAAGTATCAATTTTTTCTTCTTTGATAACTTTGAATGTTTCATCCCATTCATTTAGTTTTTGTTTTAAATCATCAGTTTTTACAAGATCACGAACTTTAGATAATTCACTAAGAATAGGTACTCCGATAAGTTTATTTTTTTCATAATCAAGTTCTTCAATGGTTTGTTTGAATTTTTGTTTACGCTTATTACGAATAATTACTAGTAAAATTATAATGCAAATAAAAGCAATCAAAAAAACAATCATTGGTAAAATAAGGTTATTGTTCATTTAATCACTTCCTTGACATTCTTATTCATAATATATTTTAACATAAATTTAATTAATTTAATAGTATTTTTTA
>OKXB01000863.1_pt1 | contig 34327 bp, 30 predicted proteins | sample 1601731 | NCBI WGS metagenome assembly OKXB01 (sample SAMN04414077, study PRJEB24778) | human gut metagenome | material: faecal | host: Homo sapiens
AATTATTACTATGCATATGAAACTATGGGCATGTACATGAAATTATTACTATGCATATGAAACTATGGGCATGTACATGAAATTATTACTATGCATATGAAACTATGGGCATGTACATGAAATTATTACTATGCACATGAAACCATGGGCATGTACATGAAATTATTACTATGCACATGAAATCATTGCCATGCATATTTTACTGTGTATATAAGAAGCACATAAAAGCTGTATTGGTGAATTGTTTTACGGAAAAGGTCTAAACAGTCTGGTAGTTTATGAATGGCAGTGTTGGATGCACTAATCCAACATATTTAGACAGGAAAGGGGTCTTAAGAAAATGAAAAGTGATGACAAGAACATATTACGTGAGGTTCAGAAAAATACCCAGATGGCAATGCAGGCTATTGATTCCATCAGCAGTAAAATTTATGATGACACATTAGCGGCACAGGTGACGAAGGACAGCATGAGATATGGGGAGATCTACAATCGGGCAACGAATGAGCTGTTACAGGGAAAGGCTGAGTGTTACAAGGAAACCGGATATCAGGAAATGATTCTGCGTGGGGCAATTAAAGCGAATACCATGCTCAATTCCAGCACCAGTCATGTAGCAGAGCTTCTGATCCAGGGAACGAACCGTGGATTGACGGATATGTGGAAGATAATGAATCATTGTGAGAATGCAGGTGACCGTTCCGTGGAGATTGCTAAAGAACTGATGGATTTTGAAGAAAAAAGCATTGAAAAGCTGAAAGAGTATTTATAAATTTATTACAACTGACCAGAGATATTTTTTGAATATTTTTCACAAAATTTTACCACGATTTTTTACCACTTTAGTGTAAGAAAATGCTTGAAAGGAAAAAAAATCTGATATATAATAGCAACAGATTGAGAAAGCGGTGTACTATAGCATAGATTGTATACAAGGATACCGTGCCACAACAAACATTTAAAGGAGGACATGACAATGTCATACGTTGATGAAGTTTATCAGATGGTCGTAGAGAAAAATCCTGCACAGCCGGAATTCCATCAGGCAGTAAAAGAGGTACTGGAATCTCTGAGAGTTGTTATTGAAGCAAACGAGGAGAAGTACAAGAAGGATGCTTTATTAGAGAGAATCGTTACTCCTGAAAGACAGTTGTTATTCCGCGTTCCCTGGGTAGATGATAAGGGACAGGTTCAGGTTAATAATGCATATCGTGTACAGTTTAACAGTGCAATCGGACCTTACAAGGGTGGTTTAAGATTACATCCTTCTGTAAACCTTGGTATTATCAAATTCTTAGGTTTTGAACAGATCTTCAAGAACTCATTAACCGGACTTCCTATTGGTGGTGGTAAAGGTGGTTCTGATTTCGATCCTAAGGGCAAGTCAGACAGAGAAGTAATGGCATTCTGCCAGAGCTTTATGACTGAACTTCACAAATATATCGGAGCTGACACTGACGTTCCTGCCGGTGATATCGGTACAGGAGCAAGAGAGATCGGCTTTATGTATGGTCAGTACAAGAGACTGACAGGTCTTTATGAAGGCGTACTTACCGGTAAGGGCTTAAGCTACGGTGGATCTTTAGCAAGAACAGAAGCTACCGGATATGGTTTATTATACTTCGTAGAAGAAATGTTAAAGTGTAATGGCAAGGACATTGCAGGAAAGACTGTTGCTGTTTCCGGAGCAGGTAATGTTGCGATCTACGCAATTCAGAAGGCACAGCAGCTTGGTGCTAAGCCTGTTACCTGTTCGGATTCCACCGGATGGATTTATGATCCGGAAGGAATTGATGTAGAATTACTGAGAGAAGTTAAGGAAGTAAAACGTGCACGTCTTACCGAGTATGCAGCAGCAAGACCGTCCGCACAGTATCATGATAAGAAGGCAGAAGGAACCAACCAGTGGTCTGTTAAGGTTGACATCGCTCTTCCTTGTGCAACACAGAACGAACTGAACCTTGAAGATGCAAAGACACTTGTTGCAAACGGCGTATTTGCTGTAGCAGAAGGTGCGAACATGCCTACTACGATGGAAGCTACTGAATATCTTCAGGAGAATGGTGTTTTGTTTGCGCCTGGTAAGGCCTCCAATGCAGGTGGTGTTGCTACTTCCGCATTAGAGATGAGCCAGAACTCAGAAAGATTGAGCTGGACCTTTGAAGAAGTAGACAGCAAGCTTAAGGGAATCATGGTTAATATCTTCCATAACCTCGATGATGCAGCTAAGAAGTATGGCATGGAAGGCAACTATGTTGCCGGTGCTAACATTGCCGGATTCTTAAAGGTTGCAGATGCTATGCTGGCTCAGGGTATTGTGTAAAATTTATAGAGAGTGCCCGGAAACGTTATGTTTCCGGGCTTTTTTGATATTCTTATATAATAAGAACAGGGAATATGGTCGAAGAAGAATATGATTCATACTATGGATTCTGAATATCCTCTTTCAATCGGGCCGAAAAGCTCCGAAGACATGAAATAGTCTCATAAACACACAAATGACAACAGAAGGCGTCCGGTATTTAACAGATAGAGATAGAATAAAACAGAAGAACTGGAAATCTGATTCAGTTATAATGTGGGAAATTTGATTTGGTTCATAAATAAATATAGAAAGATTGATGTCTGTATATGCACATTTTGTATTTCTGCAAGGATGCAGAGGGGAATATACATGGAAAATCTGTGCGTATGACACTATATTTAGTATAGTGCATAGATAAATAAAAAGCAAGATAAAATACATATTTATGCAAAAAACGTAAAAATAGAGAAAATAGATTTTTTGTAAAGACTATGATATACTATACTACATTAAAAGAAAGATGTGAGGTACATAATGAGAAAACAATCAAGAGGAATCAAAAAACTTGTATTATCGGCAATGTTTATGGCAATTGGTCTGATTCTTCCGTTTATAACAGGTCAAATCCAACAGATTGGCAGTATGCTGCTTCCAATGCATATACCGGTATTATTTTGCGGCTTGGTTTGTGGGTGGCAGTATGGAATGATGGTAGGTTTTATTCTTCCGTTGCTGCGTTATCTGTTATTTGGCATGCCGCCAATCTTTCCGATTGGTGTTTCCATGACTTTTGAACTTGCTGCATATGGAGCAGTGATTGGATTGATTATGCAGCAGTTAAGCAAAAAAAGTGCAGCCGGGAAGGGAAAGAATTATGTACTGAATCTATATGTATCACTGATTGGTGCAATGCTTGCGGGAAGACTGGTCTGGGGATTGGTCAGATTTATTCTCACGCAGGTAACCATGGAACCATTTACATTTGAGATGTTTATGGCGGGGGCATTCCTTGGTGCAATACCGGGAATTGTTATACAAGTGATTCTGATACCGGGAATTATGGTAGTATTGGAACGTGCCGGGGTTTTAAAAGAGGATGGAACTGCCAGGTAGTGAAAGGAGAAAGCGATATGAATGTAGAGAAGTCTTTGGAGCAGCTGGAAACTTTGATTACACAACAAAGGACAAATGAAATTGAAGGATTTCTACTTGAGAAAATCGAGGACTCTGCAAGTCAGGAGGATATCGGATCCCTGATTACTTTAATGAACGAGCTCATTGGCTATTACCGGGAAAGTGGTGAATTTGAGAAGGCACTGGGATATTGCAGGGAGGTACTGCAGGTAGCTGCACAGGCAGGACTGGCCGGTACCATTCCTTATGCGACAACATTGCTTAATGTTGCGAATACCTGCCGGGAAGGTGGACTGGTTCGTGAAGCCATGGTGCATTATCAGGAGGTTCGCGGGATTTATATCAATAACATAGAAGATACGGATTTCAGATATGTAAATTTATATAATGGTATGGGAATGCTTTTTCAGGATATGGGAGATTATGAGAGTGCCTGTGACTGTCAGGAACGTGCGTTATCTGTCGCAGTTTTATATCATGAAGCAAGGGCTGAGACTGCAATTCTTTATACAAGTCTTGCAATTTATCAGATAAAACTGATGAGATACCAGGAGGCAATTGAGAATTTACGTCGTGCTTTTGAACTTTTTGAAGAGGATGAGAAAAAGGATTATCATTACAGTAGTGCGCTTTCTGCCATGGGAGAGGCTCAGTATCTGGCAGGAAATATGGAAGAGTCTGCATATTATTATGAACGGGCACTCCATGAAATTGAAAGAACGTCAGGAAGAAATAAAGCATATGAAATTACTCTGCGGAATCTGAACGCTGTACAGAAGCAGTTGAAGGATCTTCCACAGCAGAATATTCACTTTAAGAATGGATTGGAGCTTTGTGAAAGCTTTTATAATGAGTATGGAATTCCAATGATCCGCACGAAATTTCCTGCCTATGAAGGAATGATTGCAGCCGGACTTGTGGGAGAAGGATCAGAATGCTTTGGGTTTGATGATGAGGTATCGAGAGATCATGACTTTGGACCGGGCTTTTGCTTATGGCTTACGGATCAGGTATATGATGAGATCGGAGAGGCACTACAGGAAGAATATGATAAGCTGCCGGATACCTATATGGGGGTAACCAGAATCGAGACACATAAGGCACGCAGGAGTGTCGGAGTGTTCCGTATTGGAGAATTTTATGAACAGCTGATTGGACTTACGGATGTGCCAACCACACAAAACCAGTGGTTATTTTTAGAGGATTATCAGCTGGCATCAGCGACGAACGGAAAGGTTTTTCGGGATGATTTAGGCGAATTTACCAGAATCCGGAATGGAATTTTGAAGTATTATCCGGAGGAGGTCCGAATTAAGAAAATTGCAAGGGAAGCAGCACTGATGGCGCAATCCGGACAGTATAATTATAACCGGATGTTTGGACGTGGCGAAAAGGTAACAGCTGATATTGCTTTGGCAGAGTTTCTGAAGCATACCATGTCGATGATCTATCTGCTGAACCGGAGGTTTGCTCCTTTCTATAAGTGGATGCATCGTGGTTTACGGGAGATGAAGGTGCTTACGGAGATCCGGGATATTCTGACGGCTCTTGTTGAGCTTCCCAATGGAGATGAACGGATTCCGGATATGATTGAACTGATTGTGGCAATGATCATTAAGGAGATGAAGAAACAGGGATTGACAAGTGGTGAGGACAATTATCTGGAGCATCATACGGATAACATTCTTCATAGCATTCCGCAGAAGGATCGAAAGGAACAGAAGGAAGGTTCTTTTCAAAGGGCACTGATTAATGAAGTGATCGAACTGGAATGGGAGACAGCAGGGAATCCGGTTGAAGGACGCTGCTTCCGGAAAATGGAGAGCTTTGAGGTGTTTGCCATGTCAAGGCAGAGTATCTATGGAAGCTGGACAACAGAAATGTTGAAAAGCCGGATTCATGATCTTCGGATGATGAAGGATAAGGGGTGGAATCCAGAGATTACTCTAGTGAAACAGGAGATTGCAGAAGAAATCATGAAGGTCTGGATGGACTGGCTGGAAGAACTGGCTGTCAGATATCCAAAGTCAGCTGATTTTTTGCGAGGAGCATTCCTTTTGGCTGAGATTTTTGCTTCCCCGGAAGAATGTCTGCAGGCAGAACTTCTTTCTTATTCTGAAGAAACGCTGGATCTGTATGGAAGATTTATTGCACAGCTTTGTGAGGAAGGAAGAAATCTGGCGGAAATGACGATGCATAAGCTGGCACTGTACTGTGGTTCCGGTTCTTTGGACAAATTTGAGGAAAGTCTATAGAGACGAAAGTTACGTAACTGTTCAGTACCTTCACAGTTACGATGCAAAATCCATTCCAAATCGGCTTCGCCGATGGGATTTTGCATTACTGAATCATTTTCTTACGGTCTCAGCAGTAAATGCTTCGACCTGTACTGAATAGTTACAAATTTACAATAATGATCTGAGGGTAAGGATAAAATGGAAAAAACAAAATCCTATGAAATCGATATGTGCCATGGGCCTTTGTTTCGAAAAATACTGTTATTTACGCTGCCATTGATGCTTTCAGGTATATTACAACTGTTATTTAATGCAGCGGATGTTATTGTGGTTGGACAGTTTGCCGGTAATGAGGCATTAGCGGCAGTGGGTTCTACGAGTGCATTGACCAATCTTCTGGTGAATCTGTTTATTGGATTATCGGTTGGTGTCAATGTGTTGGTAGCACGGTTTTATGGTGCACAGCAGGAGCAGGAAGCACAGGAAGCAGTTCATACTGCAGTTGTAGTAAGTATTCTTGGCGGTATTTTGCTTGCTTTTATAGGAATTGCACTGGCACAACCACTGCTTCAATGGATGGATACACCGGACAATGTCATTAGTCATTCCGTGCTTTATATGCGGATCTACTTTGTGGGAATGCCGGTGATGCTGCTATATAACTTCGGAAGTGCAATATTAAGAGCGATTGGGGATACCAGACGACCGTTGTATTTCCTGGCAGCCGCAGGCGTGATTAATGTTATTCTGAATCTGATTTTTGTGATCAATTTTCATATGGGAGTTGCGGGTGTAGCACTTGCAACAATTATATCCCAGTGTGTTTCAGCGGCATTGATCATGCGTTGCCTGATGAAGAGTGAGGGCTGTATCAGGGTAGAATGGACGAAGCTTCGTATTCATTGGAAAATGCTTGGAAAGATTGCACAGATCGGACTTCCGGCGGGAGTCCAGGGTGTGCTGTTTTCCATATCCAATGTGCTGATTCAGTCATCGGTAAATTCCTTTGGATCAGTAGCTATGGCCGGGAATACTGCTGCACAGAATATAGAAGGGTTTGTGTATACTTCAATGAATTCGGTGCATCAGACAGCCGTGAGCTTTACAAGTCAGAACCTTGGCGGCAGACAGTATGGAAGAATCAATAAAATTTTGGCAGAGTGTATTTTATTTGTAACGGCGGTTGGACTGATTCTTGGCAATGGTGCTTATCTATTAGGAAATCAGATCCTTGGGATCTATTCTTCTGATCCTGAGGTCATTGCTTATGGACTGGAACGGTTGTCGATTATCTGTACCATGTATTGCCTGTGCGGAATTATGGATGTACTGGTGGGATCCATTCGGGGACTTGGCTATGCAGTGATGCCGATGATTGTTTCCTTAATGGGAGTATGTGTTTTTCGTGTGGTTTATATTTATACGATATTTCAGTGGAGCAGAACCTTACAGACGCTGTATATTTCCTATCCCATAACCTGGACGTTGACGGCAGCCGTTCATGTAATCTGTTTCGTGATTGTGAGAAGGAAGATTGGATGCAGAAAAATAATGGCAGCACAGGGACATTAGCATAGATAAGTGGAAGTACAGTACAGAAATGATAGGATGGAGTATAGAAGTACTTGTAAAAATCATGAAAGGAAAAGCTCATAAGCATATAGATAACAAGAAAATAAAGCAATAGATAATAAAGTAATAAGGTAGTGAAGTAACCGGTTAATAAAGTAATAGAGGTATGGCGAAAATCCCTGTTGAATCCGGAGTTATGTTAGAAAGAACATGGCGTTCGGTTTCCTACAGGGATTTCTTTGACTTCAAATAAGCTGCAAATGATTTATTATGCCCTTCTGGAACAAATAATATATATTGACAATATTGTATATAAGGTGTATATACAATATATAAGCGCTTACATACAGAAATGAGGATGATATATGGACATTATTATCAGTAATGACAGTGACAAACCAATCTATGAGCAGATTACGTCCCAAATTAAGAATCAGATTATGCAGGGATCGTTACGCGAAGGAGATGCCCTGCCGTCTATGCGTACGCTGGCAAAGGAACTAAGGATCAGTGTGATTACAACGAAGCGGGCATACGAGGAACTGGAACGGGAGGGCTTTATTACAACGGTTGTTGGCAAAGGAAGCTTTATTAAAGCGGCAGATACGCGGCTGCTGCGAGAAGAAAATCTGAAACGGATTGAAGAATATTTTCAGGAAGCAATCCGGATTGCTTCGGAAAGTGGAGTCACCAGACAGGAACTGGAAGAAATCTTTGCCATTCTATATGAAGGATGAATCATGGTGATGAGTAATGGTTAATCGGTACAGAAGGAATCACAAAGAAGGGATCCGGAAAGAAGCTGCAAAAAGAGAACGGTAAAAATTAGGAGAGATTGCAATGAATGGAATGAGGGAAGAAGAAAACACAAATATGGAATATGCCTTGGAAGTGCGGGGATTAACGAAGCATTATGGAGACTTTGTGCTTGATCAGGTGTTCCTGCAGGTACCTTATGGAGCGGTTGTTGGGTTCATTGGAGAGAACGGAGCCGGAAAGAGTACAACCATTAAGGCAATTCTTAATTTAGTACATAAAGAAACGGGTGATATTTATCTTCTTGGACATCCAATGGAGGGCAATGAAAAGGAGGATGGAAGCAATCAGTGGAAGGAACAGCTTGGTGTTATTTTTGATGAATGTAATATGCCTGTTGAGCTCACGGCGAAGGAGATTCATCATATTATGAATGAGTTATACCGGACATGGGAGGAAAAGAAATATTTTGCTTATTTAAGTAAGTTTCAGGTTCCTACAGACAAGAAGGTAAAGGATTTGTCGAAGGGAATGAAAATGAAATTATCTATTGCCATAGCGTTGTCCCATGACAGCCGGCTTTTGATTCTGGATGAAGGAACAAGCGGACTGGACCCGGTTGTGCGGAATGAAATCATGGATATTTTTCGTGAGTTCATTGAAGACGGCGGGCATTCTGTATTGATTTCTTCACACATAACATCTGATATTGAAAAGATTGCCGATTATATAGTTATTTTGCATCAGGGGAAAGTCGTGCTGGAAGAAACGAAAGATGATCTGTTAGAGCAATATGTTATGATCCAGTGTACGAAAGAACAGATGGTGAAGATTCCGGCTGAGCAGATCATCGGAAAGATGGAAAATGCATATGGAGCCCATGTACTGGTAAAAAATGCGGCAAGATGGAAACAGGAAGGATTTGTTGTGGATCATGCTTCCATTGAAGATATCTTGATTTATATTGTTAAGAGAGATGAGGTGCGATAAGAATGAAAGGATTATTGTTAAAGGATTTATACAATGTAAAAGGATTTGCCAGACAGTATGTGATCATTATTCTGGCGATGGCTGTGTGGGGAGTCTGCATGAAAAATATATCATTTGTGTCGATTTATATGGTGGTTCTAGGTGGGATGATGAGCATTACAACCATGAGCATGGATGAAAGCAGTGGATTTAATAAGTTTTATCTCACAACTCCGGGAGGAGTAAAGAGAATGGTGGCTGCAAAGTATCTGTTCTTTTTATTGACCATAATTGCCGGAATGATCGTGGCTTTGCTGATCCGAGGAATTGCCATGGTATTCCCAATGATAAATACTTCCGGTTTTGATGTAGATACTTTGTTTGTGACAGGATTTATTCTTGCGGCAGCCTTTTCGATATCTTTCCCGGTTATTTATAAGTATGGAGCAGAAAAGGGCAGATATTTTTATATTGCAGCTTTTCTGGTTATCTTTGCAGTTATTTATCTGGTGAATTACGTGGCACATATTCCGGCACCTGAGAAAATTCTGACTTCCATACCGGATGCAGCATATGTGGTGGGAATTGTCGGGATCGGAGCCGTAATTATTTTCATATCCTATTTTGTTTCCATACGGATTGTAACACGCAAAGAGTGGTAGAAAAAATAATTATTCAGGAGTTAACAGTAACCTGAAAAAGGATTGGCATAAGACGAAAAAAATAGTATAGTTAATAGGATAGCAAAGAAAGGGAACACTTATGGAAAAAGCAGATAGTTATCAGGTAAGAAAACTGAATCCGAGGAAAGAGTATCTTATTCAGGTGCCAGGGTCGAAAAGTATTACCAACCGGGCGTTTTTGTTAGCTGCGCTATCTGGTAAGAAGTGTGTATTGTCGGGAGTCCTGTTTAGTGATGATACCAGAGGCTTCTTAGACTGTCTGATCCAGCTAGGATTCCGGATAGAAATCAAGGAAGAAAAGCAGAAGGTGACCATTCAGGGTACGGATGGCAGGATTCCAAACCCGGAGGCATCCATCAATGTAAGAAGTGCAGGAACAGCGGCACGGTTTCTTACGGTTGCACTGGCTTTTGCAGGTGGTAATTATTATCTGGATGCATCCGAACAGATGCGTAAGCGTCCGATGGAGCCGATCCTGAAAATATTAGAGAAATTAAATGTTGAATTTAGATTTAATAATGAAGAATATCATTTTCCCTTTGAACTGTCTTCGCAATTTACAGAAGATGAAGAACAGAAAGATAAAATACAGAAAGACAAAATACAGAAGATGGTAGCGGAAGAAGATAGATGCCGGAATGATGTAGCACAGGAAGAGAATGAGATGAGTGAAATCACTATTGATACGAATCTCAGCAGTCAGTTCGCAAGTGCCTTACTGATGGCAGCATGCCTCCTTCCAACGGGATTAAAGATACATCTGACCGGAAGCAGAACCGCTGGATCCTATATTAAAATGACACTTGCTATGATGAAGCAGTTTGGTATTCAGGTGAAGCAGACGGAGAATTGTTATGAGATTGCTCATCAGGAAGGATGGGGGCTTACGGAATATGAAGTTGAGCCGGATGTATCGGCAGCCTGCTACTTTTATGCCATGGTTCCTTTACTGAAAACAAGTGTTATTGTTAAGGGGGTTCAGGAGAAATCCTTACAGGGAGACATTCAATTCCTGAACGTATTGGAACAGATGGGATGTCAGAAAGAGAAGACGCCCAAAGGAATACGGCTGACTATGAAGGAGCCGGAAATGCATGGCGTGGATATTTCGATGAAGGACTTTTCGGATCAGACGATGACACTGGCTGCGCTTGCACCTTTTGCAGACCGTGTTACCAGAATTCACAATATCGGACATATACGTTTTCAGGAATCGGACCGGATCCGTGCGATTTTGACAGAATTGCAGCGAATGGGAGTTCGGTGCGAAGAGGCTCCGGAGATTGACGGAATTCAGATTTTTCCGTGGGGGAAAGTTCCTGAAGATCATATTGTAGCGGAAGGTGAAAGTACAATAGAATGTGAAAGTACAACAGAGAATGAAAGTGCAGCAGAAAGTAAAAGTGCAGCAGAGCGTGAAAGTATAATAGAACGTGGAAACATAACAATAGAAACCTACGATGACCACCGGATGGCAATGGCGTTTACGCTTCCGGGATTAAAGACGGGAAATATAGTGATTAAGAATCCGGGATGCTGCCGCAAAACATTTGAAAATTACTTTTCGGTAATTGATTCCTTATATCAGTGTCATTGAAGCATGGGGAAGATAAACATTTACAGAAGTAAATGGATACAATAATAAGTAATTGGATAATTTCATAAGAGGTGCTATGGAAGAGTATTGGGATATTTTTTTAGAGGAACAACAGAATAGAGAATTGGAACGGGTACTGCTCGTCGGAGTAGATACGGGAGAAGAACAGAATTTTGATAACTCCATGGAAGAATTGAAACAACTGGCGAAGGCGTGTTTCATGGAACCGGTTGGGACGGTTACCCAAAGAATGGAATTCGTGCATAAAGCACTTTACATTGGAACCGGAAAGGTACAGGAAGTACGGGATGCTGCGCAGGCTTTGGATGCGCAGCTTATTCTAATTAATGATACCTTGACGCCTTCCCAGATCAAAAACCTGCAGAATGAATTAAAAACACCTGTTATTGATCGAACAACCCTGATTCTCAATATTTTTGAGATGAGAGCCAGAACACGGGAAGCCAGGTTACAGGTAGAAACAGCCAAGCTGCAATATCTCCTGCCGCGTCTTGTTGGAATGCATGAGGCACTGACCAGACAGGGAGGAACCAGTGGCAGTATGAGCAGCCGTGGTGCCGGAGAGAAAAAGCTGGAGCTTGACCGCCGTCACATTGAGCACCGTATCAGTGAACTGCGTAAAGAACTGGATGCCATTTCCAGAGAACGTGAAACACAGAGAAAGCGCAGGGGACAATCCCGAATTCCTCTGGTAGCATTGGTTGGCTATACGAATGCAGGAAAATCGACCATTATGAATCATATGGTCGAACGGTTTGTAGGGGATGAAGAGAAAAAGGTGCTGGAAAGGGATATGCTTTTCGCAACACTGGACACGACAATCCGGCGGATCAACACCGGAAATAATCAGGATTTTCTGCTAACGGATACAGTCGGGTTCATTCATAAGCTTCCACATGGTCTTGTGAAGGCATTCCATTCGACATTGGAGGAAATTAAAGGAGCAGATCTGCTCCTGCAGGTCGTGGATGTTTCTGACCCCGGGTATCAGGAACAGATGGAGACTACGAGAGAGACCCTGCGGGAGTTGGGGGCTGGAGATATTCCCATGCTGATTGTCTTTAATAAGGCCGATCGGCTCACGAATACAGCGAATACGACCGGGAAGCCACGGAACCAGATGGAGCAGGAGCAGAAACTACAGAACCAGAAACTACAGAACCAGAAACTAAAGAACCAGAAACTACAGGACCAGAAACTACAGGATCAGAAATTGCAGGATCAGAATCCACAGAATCAGATGCTGCAGCTTCACAAGACACCGGATCAGGAAAAAGAATTGCAACAGATGTCTTTTGGGGAAAACACATATCCGAGAACAGCAGGAACGAATAAGATTTACATCAGTGCAAGGCAGCCGGAATCCATCGAATTACTGGTAAAGGAAATTATCAGGAGAGTTTATGCAGATTATGAGGAGGTTCGCTTGCTGATTCCCTATGACAAGGGCAGCATTGTTTCGTATCTGCAGGAAAATGCACAGATTCTGGAACAGTCCTATGAACCTGAAGGAACACGGCTTCGTGTGAATTGCCATCATGCCGATGCCGGGAAGTATGAGCAGTATGTTGTGAAGTGAAATTGAAATTATTAATGAACTGAGTGAACAGTGAGAACCGGAATGGTTTATGTGCTGAAATCGTTGATCATGGTAGAAGTTGAGTTAACGGAATCATTGATGAATTTATAGGAGCTGTATGAAATAAAATCACGACTAAACAATAAGAGTTACATGTAAAGAAGGCAAAGCTTAAGAATATAGGTAACTATTCAGAGCCATGCAAATTATGACAATATGGACGTCGAATGCATGCATTCGTAAGGACATTTGGCATAATTTATATGGCGAAGTAACCACATGAGTAAAACTCAAGTTGCGTTAGCAACGGTTTTACGAATGGGGATCTGAATAGTTACGAATATAGAAAGATTAAAATACAGAAAGATTAAAATACAGAAAGATAAGGAAGATCAGGGATATCAGGAATATGGAAAAAGAACGCTTGAATAAATATCTGGCATCCTGTGGCGTCTGTTCACGGAGAGATGCAGACAGTCTCATTGATCAGGGACTGGTTACGGTGAATGGAAAACCCGCAGCCATGGGAATGCGTGTCTCGGCAGAGGACTCCATTTTAGTGCGTGGAAAGAGCATTCATGGAAAGAATGATAAAGTGGTTCTGGCCTATTATAAGCCGGTGGGAGTAACCTGTACGGAACGGGATCGCTTCGCAGACAGGAAAATTACGGATATGGTAAGGTTCCCGGTGAGAGTGACTTATGCAGGGCGCCTTGACAAGGATTCGGAAGGACTGATTCTTCTCACGAATGATGGTGAGCTGATTAATGCCATGATGAAGGGGAGTGCCGGACACGAAAAGGAATATATCGTAAAGTTAAATAAAGAAATTACAGAGGATTTCATTCAAAAGATGGGAGAGGGAGTCTGGCTTCCAGAGTTAAAAATAAAAACCAGACCGTGCAAAGCTGAGCAGATCGGCAAGTTTACTTTCCGTATCATACTGACCCAGGGAGTCAACAGACAGATACGCAGAATGTCGAAAGCACTTGGGTATGAAGTGAAGGAACTGAAGCGTATTCGTGTGGTAAATATCGAACTTGCAAAGTTAAAAAAAGGAGAATATCGGCAGATACTCGGGGCGGAATTACAAGCGTTATACGATGCGGTCTACCAATAGAAGAGATCTGTGAGGGATTGTGACCCAAGATCTTGTTAGGAAACGACAAATAGAAAAACAGGTTTCATTTTATGAAAAAGAGTAGAAATCGAATGAGAACGGGAATTATGAAATAACCGCCTGAAAGTAAAACAGAATGACTTGCAGGAAAACTTGCAAAATTCAGTTTGCATAAGAGATATAATTCTTATTTAAGCTGAAATATAAAAGAAAGAGATTGCCAAAATGGAAACTAAGAAGAAACGAATTGAAGAGCTTGTCGGAATTTTGAATGAGGCATCCGGTGCCTACTATCAGGGGCAGGAAGAGAAAATGTCAAATTATGAATGGGATGCCATGTTTGATGAACTGACGGCATTAGAACAGGAAACCGGTTATATTCTTCCGGATAGTCCGACGCAGAATACCGGAGCAGAGGAAACGGGAGGAAACCGTGAACCGCATGAATTCCCTGCGCTTTCCCTTGCGAAGACCAAGCAGGTCTCCGAGTTGAAAAAGTGGGCAGAAGGGCGGGATATCTGGCTGTCATGGAAGCTGGATGGCCTGACACTGGTTCTTACCTATGATAAAGGGAAGCTTACGAAGATTGTAACCAGGGGAAACGGTGCGGTTGGAAATAATATTACTTTTTTAAAAGATGCCATTAAGGGATTCCCCTTAAAGATTTCCTATCAGGGGCATATGGTTGTCCGTGGAGAAGCAACGATTTCCTATACGGATTTTGAGATGATTAATGATCTGATCGAAGATGATGATGAGAAGTATGCCAATCCGCGAAATCTTGCCTCCGGAACCTTAAGCCTGGATGATCCGCAGAAGGTAAAGGAACGCTGTGTATATTTCCATGCATTCACGCTGGTTTATCGTGAAGAAGGAATCCGGTCTTTCGGAGAGCAGATGGATTATCTGGATAAGGAAGGATTCCTTACAGTTGAACGGGAACGGTGCAATGAGGACAGTCTGGATGAAGTGATTGCACGTTGGACGCATAAGGTTGAGAGCGGGCAGATGGATATTCCGGTGGATGGACTGGTCATCTGTTATGATGACACCGTGTATGCTGCTACCGGATCGGTAACCGGTCATCATGCGACACGTGCCGGATTTGCGTTTAAATGGGCGGATGTTTCTGCAACGTCAAAGCTCCGCTATGTAGAATGGTCCTGCGCTGCATCAACAATTTCTCCCGTAGCTGTTTTTGAACCGGTGCAGTTGGAGGGAACGACGGTGAGCCGTGCTTCCCTTTGTAATATCAGTGAAATGGAGAGACTTGGAATCGGAGAAGAATGCACCCTGGAAATTATTAAGGCAAATAAGATTATTCCGAAGTGCATTGCAGTAAAGGAGGCAAAAGGCTCTTTCCACATTCCGGAGACATGTCCTGTATGCGGTGCGCGGACGCAGATCCATATCAGCAATAGCGGGACGAAAACACTTCATTGTACGAATCCGGATTGTACCGCCAGGCAGGGAAAGAAATATACCAGGTTTGTAAGCAAGTCCGGAATGGATATCGATGGCTTATCAATTCAGACTATGCTGCGGTTTATGAACGAAGGATTTGTACATGAATTTGCCGACATTTATCATCTGGGACAGCATGCTGAAACAATCCGCAATATGGAGGGATTCGGAGATAAATCCTGTGAAAACCTGTTGAATGCGGTTGAAAAGAGCCGGGAAGTGAAAGCGGTGAACTTCATATATGCGCTCTGTATTCCCATGATCGGCGTCGATGCCGCCAGGAAGATCGTAGGAAGTGTGAGCTTCGGAGGATTCCTTGAGCGGATGAAGAACGGACAGGGATTTGAAGATGTTGACGGAATCGGACCGGAAAAGTCTGGTTCTGTCATGGAGTGGTATCAGATTGCGAAGAATAAGGAAGCCCTGGAACACCTTTTGCAGGAGGTTCGTATTATACAGGGGGAAGCTGTCAGTGCGGAAGGAGGTACCTGTGCCGGGCTTATCTTTGTAATTACCGGTGATGTACACCGGTTTAAGAACCGTGATGCATTTAAAAGCTATGTGGAGCAGCAGGGAGGAAAGGTGACCGGAAGCGTCAGCGCAAAGACAAACTTCCTTATTAATAATGATTCTGAGTCCTCTTCAGGCAAGAACAGGAAAGCCAAAGAACTGGGCATTCCGATTCTGACCGAGGATGAGTTCATAGAAAGGTTCTGAAGGTATTTATCTACTGATAAACTGCCAAAGGAGATCTACTGATAAACTGCGCCAAAGCAGAGGTTGTCAAAAGAAGAGAAAAGGACTATGATTAGTAGTATCGCATGTCAGAGGTAATGACAGCCAATATAACAGGGAAAGGAAATATGTACAATGCCGATTAAAGTACAGAACGCATTACCTGCAAAAGAAATTTTGGAAAATGAGAATATATTTGTTATGGATGAAAATCGTGCCATGCATCAGGATATTCGTCCCTTAAAGGTCTGCATTCTGAACCTCATGCCAGTGAAGCAGGATACCGAATTGCAGCTGTTACGGGCACTGTCCAATACACCGCTGCATGTGGAAGTGACGTTTATGAAGATGAACAGTCATATTTCCCTGAATACGCCGATCCAGCATTTGAATCGCTTTTATAATACCTTTGATGAACTAAAGAATAAAAAATATGATGGTATGATTATTACAGGGGCACCAGTGGAGCAGATTCCGTTTGAAGAAGTAGATTACTGGCCGGAGCTGTGCGAAATTATGGACTGGGCGAAGACGCATGTAACGTCGACCTTTCATATCTGCTGGGGAGCGCAGGCCGGTCTGTATTATCATTATGGATTAAAGAAGGTATTGCTGCCTAAGAAATTATTCGGGGTATACCATCATAAGGTGATGAACCGCAAGAATCCGCTTGTTCGTGGATTTGATGATTATTTCCTGATTCCACACAGCCGTCATACGGCAGTTCTTTCCGAAGATATTCATCAGTGTAAGGAACTGACGGTTCTTGCAGAGTCCGAGGAAGCCGGTGTTCTGCTTTGCATGAGTGAAGGCGGTAAGGAGATTTATGTCATGGGCCACCCGGAGTATGACCGTTATACACTGCACAAGGAATATGTGCGTGACAAGGAAAAGGGGCTTCCGATTGATGTGCCGAAGAATTATTATCCGGAGGATGATGATACGCAGAAACCCTGCCTGGAATGGCGTGCGCACTGCAACATTTTGTATTCGAACTGGCTTAATTATTTTGTATATCAGATTACACCGTACGAATTATAATAACATCAGTGAGCAGAATATCTAAGAGAAGAGGTATTCTGCTTTCTTAATTAAAAAAGATAAAGACTGTTTAAAGAGCTTTGGTATTACCAAAAAGGAGGGACCGATCATGTGTACAGCAGCAACTTATAAAACAAAAGACTTTTATATGGGAAGAACTCTGGATTATGAATTTTCCTATGGAGAACAGATCACGATTACGCCAAGGAAATATCCGTTTGCATTCCGGCATGACGGAATGCCTGATACACACTATGCGATCATTGGAATGGCACATGTGGCAGGAGGGTATCCGCTTTATTATGATGCGGTGAATGAAAAGGGACTCGGTATGGCGGGACTTAACTTCGTAGGAAATGCGGTCTATGCAGAGGTTCAGGATGGCAAGCATAATATAGCACAGTTTGAATTTATTCCGTGGATTTTAAGCCGGTGTGCAGATCTGAAGGAAGCAAAAGAAACACTTGCTGACATGAATCTTGTGGGAACTCCGTTCAGTGAGCAGTTCCCTACAGCACAGCTTCACTGGATTATAGCAGATACGACGGGAGCCGTTGTGGTTGAATCTGTGAGAGACGGTCTGAAGGTATATGATAATCCGGTTGGAGTGCTTACGAATAATCCACCTTTTGAAATGCAGATTTTTAATCTGAATAATTACATGCATCTTTCGGAAAAACAACCGGAGAATCATTTTGCAAAGGAAGTTTTGCTGCAGACTTACAGCAGGGGAATGGGAGCGCTCGGAATGCCGGGCGATCTGTCATCCATGTCCCGGTTTGTACGTGTGGCGTATACAAAAATGCATGCAGTATCTGGAAAGGGAGAGGAGGACAGTGTCGGACAGTTCTTTCATATTCTGGGATCGGTAGAACAACAGAGAGGGTGCTGTGAGGTGACGGACGGAAAATATGAAATCACGATTTATACCTCCTGCATGAATGCTTCCAGGGGAATTTATTATTACACCACTTACCAGAATCATCAGATTACGGCAGTAGACATGCACAGGGAAGATCTGGACGCAGAAGAATTGATTTGTTATCCGATGAAAGATGAAGAAACGTTTGTATATCAGAATTAACCGAATGCCTTGAGAAATATAATAAATAAGAATGTTAAAAACCGTGGCGGAAGCCACGGTTTTTCTAATCACGTTTTTCATCAGGTACATGCGGACGTTTGTGGGATTTTAATTTCATAAAGTCCAGAATGTCTTCTTTGTCACGCAGATCCAGTAACTGAAAATAATATAAGAGCAGACGTTCATCACGATTGAGGTATTTTAATTTGTTGCGAATTTGTGGATCGTTGGTATATTCAACAAATGCCTCGATTTCATCAGGACAATTCATGTTCGTTGGTTGTATGGTTCGTGCAAAATCCATATTAATATTATAGGTGACTACTAAATTTAAAAGGTTCTCCACCGGAATTCCATATAATTTGGCAAGATTGTACAGGGAATTAACAGGTGGAGTGATCCGCCCGGTTTCGTAATGTGAGTATGTCTGACGCGTAATGTTTAAGTGCGATGCAACAAACTCCTGGGAATAGTTGCAGGATTTACGCAGTTCTTTCAGATATTGTTCTAATGTTCGGTTTTTATTTCCTGTGATCATCCACTTTCCTTTCTGTAGATTTCTGCCGGCCCATCGGGGCTCAATGTTATGATATGTATAGATTCCAAACCTCTTGATCTCTATAGTATCCGAAAATGCCCCTCTAAAACATACAAAAAGCACAATAAATATCGAGAAAAAAGAAAATGCACTATAAAAAGTGTATAAATTTTCGCGAGAGGATAAAATTGAACATAATTTATAAGATTTTATCGTAATAGAATTTATTTTCATGCAAAATATGTCTTGAAAATATATTATTAATAGCATAATATATTATAGAAAGATATTAAAAATAGCATACATATAAAAGGGAAAAGGATGAAAATATGGATCTGATTGATATTCATTGCCATATTTTGCCTGGGGTTGATGATGGATCAAAGTCTATGGAGGAAAGTCTTGCAATGTTACGGATTGCACAGCAAAATGCTATCCGTACTATCATTGTCACACCACATAATAAACCTGGACGACACAATATTCACATCCCCAGTATGAATGTCTATATTAAACAACTACAGGAGCAGATGGGCAGAGCCGGATTGTCAATTGAACTAATCGGAGGAAATGAGCTCTATTATCGTATGGAACTTGCACAGGAGCTGCATGGCGGCGTGGCAAGGACGATGGCGGATTCCAGATATGTACTTTTGGAATTTGCTCCAATGGATGATTACGATTATCTGCGTAATGGTGTCTATGACCTTTTATCTGAAGGTTATTTCCCGATTATAGCACATGTGGAGCGATATCAGTGTCTGGCAGATCATGTTGAACGTATCAAAGATCTGACAGGAATGGGCGCGTATATTCAGGTGAATGCCGGAAGTGTAATGGGTAATGTGGGGTTTGGAATGAAGAGCTTTACACGAAAGCTGTTAAAGCAGGAGCTGGTACATTTTGTGGCAACAGATGCACATGACACGAAGAAACGGGCACCGGAATTAAAGAAATGTGCGGATTATATTGTTCACAAATATGGGAATCAATATGCTGAGGATATTTTTGTGAATAATCCGGAACATGTTATACGAAATGAGATTCTCTGATGAATCCTGTCAGATGATTAATGTGAGAAATTACCAAGGAGAACTTCATGGAAAATCAAAATGAACGTGATGAAATAGAAATTGATCTTGTGGAGTTGTTTTATGTCCTGTGGGGACATGTGTGGCTGATCTTAAGTATCGGTCTTTTTTGCGCGCTCAGCTGTTTTGCTCTAAGCAAGTTCGTAATTGCTCCGACGTATAAGTCTACAACCAAAATATATATTTTAAATAAGAGCGACAGTTCTTCTGTTACCTACAGTGACGTGCAGCTGGGGACACAGCTTACGAAGGATTATGCGGAGCTGATCAACAGCCGTTATGTATTGGAGGCTGTGATTCAGGAGCTTGGTTTAAATATGGAATACAAAGATCTGCTTAAGAAGATCGATGTAACAACGCCGAGTGATACGCGAATCGTTTCGATTACCGTAGAGGATCACGATCCGGTGCAGGCAATGAATATAGCGAATTCTGTAAGAGAAAATGCAAGCACCCATATTCAGAATGTTATGGACATTGACGCAGTTAATGTAGCAGAGACGGCCAATATGCCAACCGAAAAGGCATCCCCGGGCTGCTCAAAATGGGCACTTATCGGAGGACTGCTTGGATGTCTTGGAATCAGTGCAATAATTCTGATTCGTTATCTCATGGATGATACGATTAAGTCGTCGGATGATATTGAGAAGTATCTGGGCTTAAGCACACTGGCACTGATTCCCATGAAGGAAGATGAGGTCAATTCCAAAAAGAAAAAGAAGAAGCATAAACAGAGTAAGTAAGGTGTTAAGGAATAACGGGATGATCCCGGATGGGATCACGAAGGAAACATAGAGAAGCACGGGAAGATAAGGAGAATGACCATGGATGAGTTAACCATGCAGCATGTATCTTTACGATTTGATAAATCTGAGGATTACCGGATTAAAGAAGCATTCAAAACATTGCGCACCAACATTGAATTCAGCGGTGCAGACTTAAAGGTAATCGCCGTAACCAGCTGTACTCCGAATGAAGGAAAAAGCTCGGTTGCCATGGAACTTGCCAAGGCTTTTGCAGAGGCAGGAAAACGGACTCTGCTCATCGATGCTGATATGCGTAAGTCTGTATTAGTAGGGAGATACAAAACAGGTGCAGTGCGCCTGGGTTTGACTCACATTTTGGTGGGACGGGAGAAGCTGAGTGATGTGATCTGTAAAACAAACTTCCCCAAGTTATACATGATCTTTGCAGGCCCCGTTCCACCTAACCCCAGTGAACTTCTTGGCGGAGAAAATTTTGAAAGCCTGATTAATAAAGCAAAGCAGCTGTTTGATTATGTGATTGTGGATACTCCACCGCTTGGGAGTGTAATTGATGCAGCAGTTGCTGCCAAGAAGTGTGATGGAACCATTCTTGTTATTGAGAACAATGCGATCAGTTATAAATTTGCACAAAATGTAAAAGCACAGCTTGACAAGACAGAAAGCCGTATCCTGGGTGTCGTTCTTAACAAGGTGGATATGAGTACGAAGAGCTATGGTCATTATGGTAAATACTATGGCAAATATTATGGAAAATATTACGGACAATACGGAAATGAAGGCGGACATACGAAGACAACAGATCTGAGCAGGCAGGGAGCGGAAGAAGCCGGAGCAGAAGCAGGAATGCGTGCTTCAAGAAAATTAACCGAGAAGCGTCCGATGGATTCGACAGTAGAAGAAAGTGCAGAATCGGATCTGAATCTGGATGAGATGCTGGATAGAGGTTCTGACTTAGAAGAGATAAATTTGTAGTCTGAACTGATTTGAAAAGATGCGCGAACAGTATATGCTGTCGGAAAAATTACAGCCGGAATAAATGTGACAGAGGAATAAAAGTATGAAAGACAGTGGAAAATGGGCAGTTGTTTTTACCGTTTTAAATATCATATTGATTACCGTTTGTGTGGTGCTGCTGCTTAATAAGGACAGGAAACCGCCGGTAATTTCTTTTTCCGGAAATGACCTGATTTATTACAGTGGCATTGACAATGAGAAGCTTCTGCAGGGAGTGGGCGCTGTAGATGCCAAGGACGGAGATGTCACAGACCGGATCGTAGTAGAAAAGATTGTTCAGAATAAGAATGAAAACCGAGCCATTGTTTATTATGCGGTAACGGATCTTGACGGAAATGCGGCGAAAGCATCCAGAGTGTTTGAAGCAGTAAACGAAGCTACCGGAGATGCTATGAAGGATATCGGAATGGCAGGATTTGACGGAGACATGGATGGAGCGCTTCCGGGTGAGCCGGAGACTTTGGAACCTGCAGATGCACAGGAAGAAGAACTACAGGCCACAGCAAATGCAGAAGATACGCCGGAAGAGGATACAGAAGCTGAAAGTTCTCCTTCCGTATCACCGACACCGGATATAGAGGAACAACGCCGTAAAGAGCAGGAAGAGGCGGACCGGAAGGCACAGGAAGAGGAAGAGCAAAGACAACAGGAAGAAGCGAGGAGACGGCAGGAGGAGGAAGCTGCTGCCAAGGCCGGAAATCCGAAAATTATCTTAAAGAGTACTACCGTAAATGCGACCGCCGGGCAGCTTCCGGCATGGATTGATGCGGTTGGGAGCTTTCAGGATGATAAGGATGGATATGAGACGTTATTTAAGAATCTGAAGGCGTCCAAATATGATGTCAATGCCAGGGGAGATCATGCCGTAACGCTGACGACGACAGACTCTGATGGGAATGTGTCGGATCCGGTGAGTGTGACGGTGCATGTGAAGTAGTCATATATGACGGAAGCTTTGCGAAAGGTCTGCTTGTGATATTCCGCCGGCTGCACTGATTGTGAAAGAACTATCAAAAACCGCAAATTATACAAATAGTTTAGATAGATGACAGATAAGAATGACAGAATGATGGGTGAGAGATTGTGGGCAACATGTTAACGAACAAGAAAAATAGAAGAGACCGTGTGGCGAATCTGGAGAAGTCACAGATTTTGAATCCGGAAAAGGTGAAGCGCGATAAGAAGCGTAAACGCAAGGTGGTTGCGTTGACTGTGCTTGCTGCGATTACGGGACTGCTTGCAGCTGCATTTGCAGCGTTCCTGATTGTGGGAGCGATTGGTAAGGCGAATTTGCGCAGCAATGTGATTGCAGCACCGAAGCTTGAAAATGCACCGGTGGTGATTGAATTGCAGCCGACCGAAGAAGAATCCGCCGGCTGGAAAGAAGGCTGGGTGAAGTATAACGGTCAGATTTATGCATATAACGAGGATATTCTGACATTTCTTGTTATGGGAATTGATAAGAACAGGGATGTTAAGGAGGTAGCGGAAGGAACGAATGGTGGACAGGCAGATGCGCTGTTTCTGGTTGTATTGAATCCGCATGATAATTCCTTAAGTGTCATTGGCATTAACCGGAATACAATGACGGATATTTCTGTTTATGACGATAACGGTGCCTATGTAAATACGATTAAAGCGCAGATTGCCGTGCAGCACGGCTTTGGAAATGGCGTGGAAGAGAGCTGTGAGTATCAGGTGAATGCCGTACAGCATCTGTTCTATGAGATGCCGGTTCATGGGTATGCAGCCATTAATATGAGTGCGATCGGACCACTTACGGATATGGTAGGTGGTGTGGATGTAGTGGCACTGGAGGATGTTAAGAGTGGAAACAGCACCGTAATTAAGGAGGGTGAGGAGGTTCATCTGGAAGGTGATCTTGCTTTTGCCTATATTCATAATCGTGATACGAAGGAGTTCGGTTCTGCGGATCATCGTTTGGAGCGTCAGAAACAGTTTATTACGACGTATTTGCAGAAGGTAAAGCAAAAGACAAAGGAAGACATTGGATTTCCGATTTCCGTATATCAGGCGATCGCTCCGCAGACTGTTACCAGTCTGACGGTGGATGAGATGACCTATCTGGTATCCATAGCAAAGGATTACAGCTTCGATGAGAATTATCTCTATACCCTGAAGGGAGAAACAAAGCAGGGGGATGTATTCGAGGAGTTTTATGTGGATGAGACCGATCTGTTTGAATTGATTCTAAAGGTATTCTATGAGCCGGTGGAGCAGTAATTGCAGATAACAGAGAAGTACAGGCATAACAAGTACAAGCATAAGAAGCATAAAGGATATTCAGAAAACAGCAAGAGGTATCAAAAGAAACCAACGATGAGATGTGTAAAAGATTCAGAAATGAAAAATCAGATCAGACAGAAAACAATAAGTAAATTAATGACTGTAATCGTGAGTATCCTGCTGATATTGGGAGCATTCAGTGGATGCGGATCTCCCAATACAGGCAACAGGGAGGATACAGCAGGAACGGAAGAGCAGACATCAGAGAGTGCATCAGAGAGTACACCGGAGGCAGAAGAAAATCGTACCGGACTTCAGTTTGAAACGGCAAAGGATGGACGAATTGACTTTACGGTTTTACAGGAAGAAAATCCGGAGATCTGGGGATGGCTGTATATTCCGGGAACGGATATTGACCGGCCGCTTTTGCAGAGTGCTACATCGGATACTTATTATCAGAATCATATGGCAGATGGACAGGAAGGAGAGGCAGGGGCTCTTTATATCGAGATTCCGAATCAGACAAACCTCTGTGACTTCAATACCGTGATTCATGGAAAGGATCAGAAGGAAGGAGATCTTTTCTATGAACTGCATAAGTTTGAAGAGCCTGATTTCTTTAATGAGCATGAGGCACTCTATATTTACACGCCGGATAATGTGTATACATACAGTATTTATGCTGCCTACTATGATGAGGGCAGTGATATTCTGCGAAGATACGACTATACCACCTATCAGGGGTGCAATGCATATCTTGCGGATTACTATGACCGAAGAGACATGACTATGAATAAGAGGGATGGCTGGGAGGACATCACAGCCGGACATTTCCTTCTGACACTCGATGGAATAACAACAGGAGACCGACAGTTCGTTGTGATGGCAGGACTTGTAAATGCAGGCGTGGCAAGCATGGACCGTATGATATTCGATGGAACCGACTTCGTATATGATTTTGAGGACGAAGAGTAATGTACTGATATCTGCATCGAAGGATGTTGATATAAACCACACTTAATTTTGCAAGAAGGGAGGAATTGGTCCAATGAAGAAACTTATTGCATTAGTATCTGCAGCAGCAGTTCTTGTAATGCCTATGGCAGTATGCGCAGCTCCTTCACCGTCAGCAGGTGCAGTAGTAGCAGCATCTACACAGAGCGCACAGAACAGCGCTGTCGAAACAGCAGCAGCTGAAGTAAGCATGTCTGTTGGTGAATACACAAACAATGCGATTGTATCTACTCCAGGACTCTCTGCTACTGACACTTTGCCAGTAGGACAGGGCGGAAAGATCATCGTTAATGGTGTAGCAACCAATATGACTGTTATCTTAAGAAAGGTTGACGCTGCAACCGTTAAAGCTGCTAAGGCAGCAGCAACAGGAAAGATCCTTAACCTCGTTAATGCGAAGCTTCCTGTAGCAAAAGGAAACACTGTAACCGTTAACTTCTATGTTAAAGGCTTAGCCGGAACAGAGAATGTTACAGTATTACAGCTTGTAAATGGTGAATGGGTTCCGGTTACCGTTAAGGAAATCAGACTCGACCATATCGTACTCGACCTGACACAGTCCGGTCCTGTAATGTTCGTTCAGAACTAATCCGTTATCTGAATAAGGCGGAAACACTGGAATTTAGATGACAAAATGAATCTAGATTTATAAATAAGTGTGGGGATTTGTCTGTGCCGGTCCCCACCGGCGCAGACGTTAAAAATGAAATGGAATAGTTAGTGAGAAATCTTCTGAGTAGTATACGCTTCCTGAAGTTTTTGAACGATCATAGAAGACAGCTTACGCCGAGGCTAACACCGCGGCAATGGCGAAGCTATGTCGAAAAAAATGGGAGTGAACCTATCATGTGGTATGTAATACAGACAGTGAACGGGCAGGAGCAGCAGGTATGTACCTGGATCAACCAGAGGATGGATCATACTTTGTTTGAACGATGCTTTGTGCCTTTATATGAAGATGTCTGGCGCAAGGAGGGTGTCGGACATATCAGCATTAAGAAGACCTTTGCCGGCTATGTATTCATTAAATCGGATCAGCCGGAAGCAGTATATGAAGAACTTCGGAAAATTCCCAGGTTCGTTAATTTGCTTTCTGATCAGCCGGATCAGAAGAAGCAGAAGGAAAAGACCTTTATCCCGGTAAGTGCGGAGGAAGAGCAGTTCTTAAGCAGCATTTATACCGACGGGATCATGAGGGTCAGTTACATTGAAAAAAATTCGGAAGGAAGAGTCACCGGCATTATAGGTCCGTTGGAACAATATTCGGATTATATCGTTAAGCTGGATCTTCCCCATCGGAGAGCTGTGGTGGAAATTCCCTTTCTTGGACAGATACGGAGAATGAAATTCGGTCTGTGGTGTGAAAAGGATGCACAGATTCCCTGGATAGAGGAAGAGAAGAGACTCCGAAAGAATCATATAGAAAAGGAATGCCGTGTAAAAGGAAACAGTGTCGCATCTGCTACGGGCTTACAGCCCGATGATTATGTGATCAATACCAGGGGCATCTGTGGGGATCAGGCATTAAAAGTAGTGAGTATTGATGAACGTAAGAGAACGGTTGACGTGGAAATGGAACTGTTCGGAGAAGTGCTTTCCGTGCAGATGAGCGTTGATAATGTGGAGAAAATACCACCAGACGAATTGTATTAACAGGTATCAGGATAAGGGGATTTTTTCATATGTACAAAAGGGAGCCGGAAGGCTGGCTAAAACATATTGATTTCATATTGCTGGACATGATTTGTCTGCAATTGGCTTTTTGTATTTCTTATATAATTCGGGGAGAAGGAATTAATCCCTATTATTATCTTGTTTATCGGAACATGGCAATCGTTTTGGAAATGGCTGATTTGACAGCCATTTTTCTGTTAAATTCCCTGCATCAGGTGATGCAGAGGAATCTGTATCATGAATTCTCATCAACAATGAAAAACTGTATCTGTGTGGGAATGATCGCACTGGCATATCTGTTTGCCGTGCAGGAGGGAAGCACCTATTCCCGATTTACCTTCGCAGTAACGATTCTTATGTACTTCGTATTTACCTTAGGTGTACGCCTTTTGTGGAAACGCATGATGAAGAGCAGCAGTTGGCATAAGAATTACAAATCCCTGTTACTTGTAACCACGTTATCACAGGCCGAAGAGGTGGTGAAACAGGTACAGACAGGAAGCAACGGACAATTTCTGATTCATGGACTGGTTATCGTGGACTGTGAAGCAATCAGACAGAAGTTCGGTGGAGTTACCGTGGTAGCAGATCAGGAAAGTGTTCCGGAATATATCTGTCAGCAGTGGATCGATGAGGTATTGATTGTTCTGCCGAATACGGTTGAGTATCCCGTGGAAATGATGGAAAAGATCGAAGAGACGGGAGTAACGGTTCACTTCAATTTGACAGGAATTGAGAATAATGATTATCGGAGACAATTCGTTGAAAATATCGCTTCTTATACCGTATTAACCACAAGCTTGAATTCGGCATCGGCCATACAGCTGATGTTGAAGAGACTGATGGATATCCTGGGAGGACTGGTCGGATGTGTGATTACAGGAATCCTATTCCTGTTCGTAGCACCGGCAATCTATATCAGTTCTCCGGGACCGATCTTCTTCTCTCAGGAACGGATAGGAAGAAACGGAAAACGATTCAAAATATATAAATTCCGCAGTATGTATATGGATGCGGAGGCTCGTAAGCAGGAGCTGATGAGCCAGAACCAGATGGACGATGGAAGAATGTTCAAGATGGACTTCGATCCGCGTGTCATCGGAAACAAAGTTCTGCCGGATGGAACAAAGAAAACCGGAATCGGTCATTTCATCCGGGAAAGCAGTATCGATGAATTCCCACAGTTCTTCAATGTCCTCAAGGGAGATATGAGCATCGTGGGAACACGGCCTCCACTGCCCGGGGAGGTGTCGCAGTATGAACTGCATCACCGGGCAAGACTCGCGATCAAGCCTGGAATCACAGGAATGTGGCAGGTAAGCGGAAGAAGCAGCATCACAGACTTCGAAGAAATAGTGGATCTGGATACCAGGTATATCCGGGAATGGAGTCTTTGGTTGGATATAAAAATTCTACTAAGAACAGTATACGCTGTGTTGGGGAAAAAAGGTGCGGTGTGACTAATATCAGTAGAAGATGTTGTGCATTGACAAGTTACACCGGTGTTTGGAAGATGCACAGCAGGCAGGAAGAGATATTTATGAAAAGTGTGAACGGGGAGAGAAAAGCGATACAGCATGTATATTGTGTAGGAGCCAAATCGCTTGGGGCTTATGGTGGATATGAAACATTTGTTTATAAGCTGACAGAGTATCATCAAGGGAATGGTAATATCAAGTACGATATAGCCTGCAAGGAAAATGAAAATGGATGCATGGATGAAACGGATCTGAGTGGAGTAACTAGAATCGATGACCGTGAATTTGAATTTTATAATGCACATTGTTTTAAGATTGCAGTACCTCAGATTGGACCGGCACAAGCTATTTATTATAATGTAGCTGACCTGAAAAAGTGTTGTGAGCATATTTAAAAAATCATATTGAGCATCCAATTATATATATTATGACTTGCCGTATCGGACCGTTTATGAAGCATTTTTACCGGAAAATACATAAGCTTGGAGGATGTGTGTATTTGAATCCGGACGGGGAATGTACAATAATAAGGTCAATCGGAGAAAAGCCTGTAAAATCAAGGCTTCGTGGAGACCCTGCTTTCTACCCCAACTCATATACAGAGGAATCCGTCATTTCAAATTCATGCTCCGGTGGTCTTTTAAGGCTCTTTGTTATGCCGGTAGCATACACGTTGGATATGTGCAGGACCTGTCCTGTTTTAAAACCAGCGAAGAAGATACAGGTGTATATGTCGGCTTAAGCTATTTTACGGCTTGCCGATAGGGTGAGCACGATTTGCTGAATGTGACAGTTTGAATGTTACTGAATGTAGAAAGGGAGAAGGAATCCTGAAATGAAAATAGCCCATACGATTTTTACCATATGAGTTATCCCTAAAGGAGGTTAGAAATCTTGATGGTTTCTTCGCTCCGCAATCCGGATAGAAAACGAAAGATTGAATCAAAACCATCGAGAAAATTATAAATGTATGAGCATATGAAATCAAGCTTGTATATAGAAATATTTGACAAAGCATACTACTACAAAGGACAATATTTACTATGAAAACTGTGATTATGGCGGGCGGGAGAGGAACACGAATAAGCGAGATGTTCCCAGATATACCTAAGCCATTAATACCAATCAAGGATAAAGATGGCATAGAAAGACCGGTGCTAGAATGGGAAATACTCTCCCTTGTGGCTCAGGGGTTTACGGATATCATTCTGACTGTATCTCATATGGCAGATAAAATTGAGAAACACTTTGGTTCTGGTAAGCAGATAGGCGCTCAAATAACATATTTCGTAGAAAAAACGCCCCTCGGAAATGCCGGGGCACTGTTCAAACTACGTGAAACGCTGGGAACTGAACCCTTTCTCTTACTGATTGCCGATGCCATGTTCGATGTGGACTTTAACAGAATGGTCAAGTTTCATCGGAAGAAGAACGCATTGGCTACACTGTTCACGCATCCGAATAGTCATCCTTATGATTCAAGCGTTATTGTGACAAATTTTGAGGGTTCTGTAACTTCTTGGCTTACCAAAGAGGATGCGAGACCGGAATTCTATAAAAATCGAGTTAATGCAGGACTACAGATCATAGATCCTACTGTGTTAGATATGACGATACAAAGAGCTGGGCTGAATGTCAATGAGATAGGGACTCCCGATGAAAACGGCAAGATCAGATGTGTGGACATGGATCGCCAGATCCTCAAGCCACTTTGTGGTAGTGGTCGAATGTTCGCATATGATTCGCCTGAGTACTGCAAGGATATGGGAACACCAGAGAGATTTGAACAGGTGAATCATGATTTTCAAAGCGGTACTGTGAGTGCTAAGAATCTATCTAAACCGCAGAAGGCTATCTTTTTAGATCGCGATGGGACAATTAATAAGCACATAGGATTTCTGCGGAAAACAGAGGAACTTGAATTGTTACCGAGGGCTGCAGAAGCAATTAAGAAGATTAACAGTAGAGGTTTTCTTGCTATTGTAATCACAAATCAGCCGGTAATCGCCAGGGGTGAGATAACAGTTGAGGAGCTAAATGCTATTCATAATAAGCTGGAGACTGAACTTGGAAGACAGGGAGCCTATATAGATGGTCTTTACTACTGTCCGCATCATCCGGATAAAGGATTCAAGGGAGAAGTTGAGGCATTAAAGGTCGAATGTGACTGTCGGAAGCCAAAACCAGGCCTGATATTGAGAGCAAGTGATGATTTTAATATTGACATAGGTCAGAGTTGGATGATTGGGGATGATGGGAGAGACATCGGTTGTGGAAAGAATGCTGGGTGTAGGACGGCATTGATATCATCAACAGAGGAGCTTGGACAGGATATAACAGCTATGAATTTATTGGCTGCGGTGGAGGAAATCCTCGTTCGGTAAATAAGAAAATAGAATAATGGCGGTTCAATCCGCTTGATAGGAGTATAGACAATGATAATAGCCAGAGCACCGTTTAGAGTATCCTTTTGCGGCGGAGGCAGCGACCTTCCGAGTTTTTATAAGCAGTATGGTGGATGTGTATTAAGTACAACTATTCGCAAGTACATGTATTTAACAATTCACAATTACTTTTATAAAGATCAGATACGGCTGAAGTACAGTCAAACAGAAACTGTAAGTGATTACGAATCAATACAACATAAATATTTTAAACAATGTTTGAAAGATTTCGAAATAATGGGCGTGGAAATCAACTCTACGGCAGATATTCCAAGTGGAACCGGTCTGGGATCGTCCAGTTCTTTCACAGTAGCCCTACTTCATCTTCTTCACACTTATAAAGGTGAATATGTTAGCAAATATAAGTTGGCAAAGGATGCGTGTGAGATCGAGATTGAAAAGCTTGGAGAACCAATAGGCAAACAAGATCAGTTTGCTGCGGCATTTGGCGGTCTTAAGTTTTATGAATTTCAGCAAAATGGTTTTGTGAATGTTAAACCTATCGAAATGAGACCTGAGAGTTATAAGATTCTTGAGAACAACATACTAATGTTCTATCTCGGCGGTGTTCATTCTGCGTCAGAAATTTTGAAAGAGCAGAGTCAAAATGTAAAGACTGTAGACAAGGCAAAAGTCCAACAGCAAATGTGTGATTTAACAAGGACGCTGAAAGAGGAACTTCAAAAAAACAATGTGGATGCAATGGGTGAGTTACTCCATGAGAACTGGATGCTGAAGAAGTCATTGGCAAGTGGGATATCAAATCCATTGATTGACGAGACCTATGAAAAGGCGATGTATGCAGGTGCTCTCGGTGGAAAGCTTCTTGGTGCTGGAGGTGCCGGTTTCATGATTTTTTATGTGAAACCTGAAAAGCAAGAGTCTGTGAGAGCGGCATTAGGTAATCTACGAGAGATGGACTTTGAGATGGATAACATCGGAGCAAGCATCGTGCATGTAGATAAGGAGAACATCTAATGGGCGCGGTTGGATTAGCACGGAAAGCCCATAAAATATACACTTCCTGGAAAATTGGGTTACAGCTCAACTCATACAAAATGTCAACAGAGTGATTTATTGCTGTGATATAGCTTACGAAGTTGATATTCCTGAATTAACAAGAATGCCACATCAAGGCATGGGTGTGGTGATGTATCCGAAAACTGTAATCGGAGAGAATTACACTATATTTCAACACACTACATTTGGAGCTGGTCATGGTGAGAAAGATAAAGATTGAGAACCAACTATGGGAAACAATGTAATGGTGGGCGTTGGAGCAACAATACTTGGATTGATTAATATTGGAAATAATGCATTTATAGGTGCCGTGCGGTTGTGATTAATGCTGTACCAGATAACGCAGTAGTGGCTGGGATATCGACGAAAATAAAAAAGTTTAAGGACAATAGAGGAGCTTACAGATGAATATTTTAGTTTCAGGTGGAGCAGGATTTATAGGAAGCCATCTTATTGATAGCTTGTTGGCAGAAGGACACAGAGTTATTTGTGCTGACAAGCTGATTATGGGAAAACAGAATATTGAGCATATCGCTGAGGATAACAACTTTAAGTTTTATGAGATTGAATTAGCTGATCAGGATAAGGTTGATGGAATTTTCAAAGCTGAGAATATAGATGTAGTTTACCATCTTGCAGCGAACTCGGATATTCAGAAAGGTGGAAAAGAACCAGGTATTGATTTTAATGACACACTTTTAACCACGCGAGCCCTGCTGGAAGGTATGAGAAAGGCTGATGTAAAGAAGATGTTCTTTGCTTCGACCTCGGCTGTGTACGGTGAGATGCTGGATGTTGAACTGCTAGAAACAACTGGCGGTCTTATGCCGGTATCTTACTATGGTGGAGCAAAGTTGGCATCTGAGGCACTCATATCTTCTTATGTCTCAATGTGTGATATGTCAGCAGTTATATTCCGATTTCCCAATGTAATCGGATCGAGGTTGACGCATGGTGCAGTGTTCGACTTCATCAGAAAACTGAAAAAGAACCCTACTGAACTTGAAATCCTCGGAAACGGTACACAGTGTAAACCGTACATCTATGTGCTCGACCTTGTGGAAGCAATTATGAAGCTGACGCAGGAGTTTGAGCAGGGTGAAGTCGTTTATAACATCAGCGTAACAAGTGAAGGTACGACAGTTACACGTATCGCTGAGATTGTGGTCGAGGAGCTTAGCTTAAAGGATGTGAAATTTAATTACACTGGTGGAGACCGTGGCTGGAAGGGCGATGTACCAAGATTCAGCTATGATATCAGCAAGGTGTTAAGTACCGGATGGACGCCGAAGCATACATCCGATGAAGCGGTAAGGCAGACTGTTAAAGACGCTATAAAGGCAGAAATGTAAAGATTTTGATGTTTAGTGCATTTGGTGCTTGACATAGATTTGGGTAGCAAGACCCTGGAAACTGGAGCAATCTGGTGATATGTCAAGATGATTTTTGAAAAGATTTCGATATGTTTTTCAGAAAAAGGGTAACTTTAATAGACCTATGATTCAAGCAAAACATAAGTTCGACTAGTTAGAATCTTTAATTGATGTATCCAGCGATACGCCGGAGTACAATTGGTTTCTGGCCAGCAATCCATAAACCAAACGAACGAATTTACGTGAAGTCAGCGCGAGTGCTCTTTTGTGTTGATGCTTCGGAACTTCGTTGTACTTCTTTCGATAGTACGCTCCGTACTCAACATTATGTTTTCTCATACTGTTGGCGGCTTCGCCAAGATAGTATCTGAGATAACGATTTCCGGCTTTACTCATTGGAGTATCTTCTCCATCAAAATCACCTGATTGGTTTGACTTCCACATGAGTCCGGCATATTTAGCAAGAGCATCAGAGGAATGAAAAGCAGAGATGTCGCCTATTTCAGCTACAATGCCACCTGCAAAGACAGGACCAATGCCATCTATGGATTGAAGAATAATAAAAGCATTAGGATTTAATCCTCTGATTTCTCTTTCGATGGCAATATCTATAAGCTTGATTTCTTTCTTGAAAGTTTCAATACAGTTGAAAGAGCTGGCAATAGATACATTTAATGGTTCATAAAGAGCTTTATCTAAGCGATAAGAATCTCTGGCCGCTTTCCTGAGTAATTCTGCGGTCTTGCTAATGTCTTTGATACGATTGCGACTTTTCTGTGCGAGAAAACTTATGAGATCTTCCTCAGATGAATCAATAATCTCCTCAGGAGATAAGTATTCTGTCAATACACTGGAAGAGGTTGCTCCATAAATATCGCAGAAAGGCTGGTCATCACCTTCTAACATCTGTAGTTCACTGAACTTCAGATACAGATTAGAAACCAGGTAGGTTTTCTCTCTGGTCATGCATTCAACAAGATGCAGACGATGCCTTGTGAGGCGTTTAAGAGCCAAGAACTGGCTTCCACGCCATGGCTCAGTTTCGATATTTCCTGCACGTGCATAATCGGCAATAACAAAGGCATCAATAGGATCAGACTTACCTAATCCGATATAAGACTTTTTGTAATTAGCTGTGCATTTGGGATTGAGCACAAAAACATAAGGTTTGAAATGCATCAGTTCCTCGCAGGAAGAGAGAAAATTTGCAATGTGAATGCTGTAAACAGAGGTAGACTCCAGAGCAGCAACAATCGTATTAAGATCAGGGTGTTCTTTCAAACACTCAAGAATCTTCTTGGCTAGTTCTTCAGCACCAGGCTGATTGTTAGCAAAAGAAGAGTTTATGTATTTATTTTTATAAAAATCCA
>OKXB01000878.1_pt1 | contig 33911 bp, 36 predicted proteins | sample 1601731 | NCBI WGS metagenome assembly OKXB01 (sample SAMN04414077, study PRJEB24778) | human gut metagenome | material: faecal | host: Homo sapiens
CCCAAAGGGCAAATCCATTAAAATTTGCGGCATTAGTTTCTTTTTGCGGTTTAGTTGTTTCATCAGGCATTTCCAGTGTCTTTGATTGGGAAGTATTGCTAAATCCTTCAAAGTTTGAATATATCACAAACGTAAACCTTGCCGCTTTGTATTGCTTATTCGCTTTATTCTCTTTGCTTGCGTTTTATCTAATTAAGGGAAGTTTTCGTTTAAAGGAATTTTTTAGCGTGTTTGCCTTATGCGTTGGAGTTTTTTTGCCATTTTTCGTGTTAAGCAGAGGCTCGGTTATTCTTCCGGCAGTCAGGAAAATACATGGCGATATTTTTGTGCGAAATTGCAAAGAGCCTCCGTACTCGGTGGTAATATTTGACGATGACTACAATTTGAAATCGGCTATGGCAATTTTAAGGGAATTGGGACTTTCCGAAAGAATCTACATCTGTAAAAATTCGTGGCAAAACAGGGAAAAGCTCCCGCGGGAAAACCCGAAAAGCTTTATAGTTTTTGGGAACTGTTCGGATTTCCTAAATGAAAATATAGCCGCTCCGTGTGTGCTCATAATGCCTCCGCCGCATTTTACAACGGACGCAAGAAACATCTCAAAAATCTATCTGCCAAAATGGGATAACAAATACGATAAATTGCGGAATAACTTTCCAGAGGAAAGAATATCAGATTTTTAGAGAATTTGGCTTAGATTATTTCCTGTTTAAAGGAAGTTTTCATGAAATTGAAAGCTATATTTGTAAGCTACAATAACCCCGCCATATAAAGCGGCAAATACACAATGCCTTCGCTTTTCCGTAAATCCGACGAATGTAGAACATAAGGGGTATGAAGTTGTTCACCGAACTTTTTTATAAACTTGCGCATAGAAGTAAGTGCATATTTTTTGCCGGATTTTACTTCTATTGGAGAAACATTATGTCGGCTCGTAACCTTGCTTTTAGCAACTAAAAAATCGATTTCCATACGTTCGGAGACATCTTCCCTATTGGAATTTGAATAGAAATATAGGTCGTGTCCTGCCGTGCGTAACATCTGGGCAACGATGTTTTCCGTTATCATACCTTCGTTAATCTCCAAAGTGCCAAAAAGAAGCTTTTTGTATAGTGCTTCCGACACTATACTATTTTCGTCAAAGGCGTGGCTTATCAATAGCCCTGTGTCAGACATATAGCATTTTAGCGTCATTCTATCCATATTCAACTTTAACCCAACATTAGGCGCTGTCGAGTTGTAGCATATGTTTGCAATCATCGCGTCGGACAACCAAAACATAGCATCTTCGTATTCGCGAAAACGAGCCTCTTTGGATATCGAGGCCAGATTGAATTTCTTTTCGTGCTTTTGGAGCTGCGATGGAATTTCGTCGAAGATACTCTCAACTTTCCTTTCATATGACTTTGCGTATTTTGTTATATCAGCCCTGTAAAGCGTTAGAATGTCCCGCTTTACTTGGTCTACTCTCTCGAAATCCTTGGTGTCTATATATTCATTTACCGCCTGCGGCATTCCTCCAACGATCAAATATTGCCGAAAAATGTCCATAACTTTTCTGTGCATGGTCTGTCCCAAAGGTTTCTTTTCGGAAAAACACTTAGAAATTATGGGCATCAGTCCGTCGTTTTTAGTTGCCCACAGAAACTCCTCGAAATCCAGCGGATACATTTTTATGTGTCGCTCCTCTGACGGAATCACAATATCTCCAACATTAGCCTTTATCGACATTAGGGATCCCGTTTCGAGATAGTCGTATCTCCCGTCGGCAACAAGGTACTTTATCGCGCTTCGAGCCTTCGGAAACATCTGGACTTCGTCAAAAATTATTAACGATTCCCTTTCGTATAGACGGATACCATAGTAAGCCGATAGATATGTGAAAAACGTGTCCAAATCGTCGAGATACCGCTCGAAAATATCCTTTAGATCGTTACCGGCGCGGTTGAAATCAATAATAAGATGAGACTTGTATTCCGATTTTGCAAATTCTTCGGCGATATAGCTTTTCCCCACGCGCCTTGCCCCGTCTATTAGCAATGCAGTTCGTCTGGAATCATTCTTTTTCCAATCAATCAATTTGTCGTAAATTTTACGTTTCATTGGCTTAAATCACGTTTTCAAGGTTTTTCGGCATGACTTAAATCACGTTTTCAAGGTTTTCTCAAGCTATAAATTTCACCTTTTCAAGATATTTCTATGGAATAGATCGCCCAGAAATTTGAGAAACCATACGAGATATGAAAGGCGGACGCAGACTCTTTTAGTAAAATACAGGGCAGGGCGTACCAAGAAGAGACCTCAAAAATATGTGATAGCTATGCGGTTTTATTGATATTAACGCCAATCACATACTTAATCAAAATACATAAAAGATATTTTTTATAGGGGATATTACGATTCAGATTGGCCCTTGAACACATGTATGGTTGATGTTCATATACATATGTTAAAAGGTTCCGCGAGCGCCATAATTTTGGGGAGCGGAAATACCGGCAGGCGTATCGCATTGTGCCGGATATTTGACGGAGCTCCATAAGACGGCTATTTATCCCCGTTGACGCTGCCCCAATCGCACATCGCGTCTAAAACCGGTATGATGGATTTTCCCTTTTTTGTAAGCGAATATTCGACTTTTGGGGGAATCTGCGGATAGACTTTGCGCCTTATGAGGCCGTCCGCCTCAAGTTTTCTTAGCGGGGTTGTGAGCGTTTTAAAGGAGATGGTGCCGATTTTTCTTTTCAAGTCATTAAATCTCAAAGCCGGCCCCGTTTCCACAATCCAAAAGAGAATTATCATCTTATATTTTCCTCCAATTACCGAGAGGGTGTATCCGAATCCGGTATCTTCAAGCTTGATGCCAGTCTTGCTGCACTGTATGCCGTTTTTTCTCATACTCTACTTTAAGTTAGTATATTACGATATTTGTTATTTTGACAAAATTGCAAAAATAAGGAAAATTTTATCTTCACTATTTCCTCACAGTAGGGGATTATGGGGCTGATTTGTCAGAAAAAGTGTAAATTAAGATATAGTATATTATAGTATTATGTATATGGGTTATGGTCAGATACTGCCACTTTACGACACAGAACCCGTCAGGATTTGGTAAAATAGCTTTTGGAGTTTTTACATATAAGATATGTCTCTGTTTAGCAATTTGGGACTTTCTCACTATCTTGCCACCACAAAGGGATAGTACTAACGGAAAAATTTACCAAAAGTAGCGATTGTCTAATTTTCCAGCAGCTACTTTGAAAGCTAAAAAATACAGATTCTAACATTGCAATTCAGATTTCTGTGGTATAAAAAAATGCTTTTTCTATTGCCAAGGTGGGGAAGCATGGATTTTATTATCAAAACAAAATGCTATTACGGTGTATAGTTTAGCTTGACTGTTTTGTTCTATAAAGTACAACTTCGGATTTTATTTTAGTTTTACTTATTATGGATGTCCCAAGTTCCATAAAGATTTTCCATATTTTGCATATAGATAGGCTTAATAGCATCTTAAGCCAAGGGTTCATTTTTAGTGATTCGTATATTCGAAATTCTGTTATTGGAGGTACGACAATTGGAATGTCAAAAATAAAAGAAACAAGACTTTCTAAAAAACTATTAAAATACCCAGATTTGGCAGTTGGCGATTGTACACCTTTTTATTTTTGTCCACGTTCGGTTATGCTCTATATGATTTACAAGGGAAATCATCTTGAATTTTCCTATCGTGGTGGGCAGAATCCAATAATTCATATCGTTGCAGATTTTCATCGGACAATAAAATGGGCTAAAGAGAAAAATAAGCGTTGGGTTTTTACCCCAACAAATGCCGCTGCCTCATATGCAGAAGACTTTAATGATGTTGCTATGTTAGGTGAAATAGATTGGGATGTTGTAAATTCTGATAACTGGAAAGAAAACAGAGGACAAAAACAGGCTGAATTTCTTATTGAACAGAGTTTTCCGATTAACTTGATTGAAAAGATAGGAGTATATTCTGAAGAATATGCTCAGCAGGTAAAACAACTCGTATCTAAATATAATCTTATAATAGATGTAAAAGTAGAACCTAATTGGTATTATTAAGGGGTAGATATGATAACATTTAAAAAGGGCGATATTTTTGAAAATAGCGATGTAGATGCTATTGTAAACACTGTTAATTGTGTCGGTGTTATGGGACGTGGCATTGCTCTTCAATTTAAAAAGAGTTATCCCGAAAATTTTAAGGCGTATCAATTTGCTTGTAAAAGGGGGGACGTTGTCCCCGGGAAGATGTTTGTGTTTAAAAACCGTTCGCTTGTTGCTCCGCGTTTTATTATTAATTTTCCTACAAAAAGACATTGGAGATATGCTAGTAGAATTGAAGATATAGAAAGTGGTCTTGAAGATCTTGTATCTATTATAAATAAACTTGAAATAAAATCTGTTGTTATTCCCCCATTGGGATGTGGATTGGGTGGCTTAGATTGGAATATTGTCAAAGCTCGAATAGAGTCTGCGTTATTGCAATTGCCCGATGTAAACGTGATTATATATGAACCTTCGGGTGCACCTACTGCAAAAAAACTAGTTAAAAATAAAAAGATCCCGAGTATGACTCCAGGTAGGGCTGCATTAATTAAATTGATGGCTAAATATTTGGAAGGACTGCTGGATCCGTTTATTTCATTATTAGAGATCCATAAACTAATGTATTTTTTGCAAGAAGCTGGAGAACCTTTACGGTTGAAATATTGTAAAGCGACATATGGACCTTATTCGGAAAATCTTAGACATGTGCTAAATGCCATCGAGGGGTATTATATTCTTGGATATGCCGAGGGTGGGGATGCTCCCGGAAAAGAGATTTCGCTTTTGCCGGGTGCTCTTGATGAGGCAGATCTGCTTTTAGAGAGAAATGTTACAACTTCTCTTAATATAGAAAAAGTGACAAATCTTGTTCAGGGTTTTGAAAGTGCATTTGGACTCGAACTGTTGGCAAGTGTATTATGGATTGTAAAAAACGAAAGTGCGATAAGTTCCCCAGATGTAATGAAAAACCTATATAATTGGAATGAGCATAAAAGACAATTTTCAGAATTTCAGGTAAAAAAAGCAATCGAAGTCCTTCAAGTAAAAAGATGGATTGATGCGTGATAGCTTATTATAAAATGAGGCTGTTATATTCGTACGGAATCAATAAAAGGAATGCATTTGCGCTTTATTGAAATGTCGGATAATATATCTTAAAAGCATACTTCAATATATTTGAAATATACGAGTTCATTTCATAATAATATAATGCTGGGATTACTAGGGGAGGTAAAAAATATGCATTCCTAAACTGAATGCATGAGAAAAGTAAGATATCTATTTATAGTGGTATTTTCCCTACTCGTATGTTCCTGCGCAAGTGACGATACAAGTGTTGAGCCGAATCCGACCTATTCGAAGTCGCAAGTAATAAACGATCCGCGCGTCATAACCGATGACAGTTTTGATGCCGTATGTTGTTTAGCGCGCATAGGGCAAGAAATACAAGTAAATGGCCGTTGGCAGTATAAACTACTGTTGGCTAACAAGACGGTGGTTCCCCAGAATATCTACTACTTTATGCTGTGGTATGATGAAGACGGGAAGCTAATAGCTACTCCATCTCCTGCATGGGTATCTGCGGTTGTGCTTAGCGGCGAATATAAAGAGATTCGAATCCCTGCGCCGTCTATAGAAGCTAGGGATTTCCGTTTATACTTGCAGGGCAGGTATGATGTGGAGTCCTGCGACCGCGCGAAAGAGCTGTGGAAGGAGGAGTAATGGCTACCCAGAAGAAAGCCCGCGCGCCCTCGCAAAGGCAACTGTCTTTTCCGGATCCCATAGAGGAGCAAAGGGCCGCGTATCGTGCGGAAATCGTTGCTTCCGCGGGGAAGCACCGTGCGGAAGTGGAGGCAATGCTAAAACTGCGGGATAGTGCGCTATACGATAGGCTGTATCGGTTTCTACTAAAACTGAAGCTTGAGAGCTACAAACCGGAAGATGCTTATAGGATGCGTACATCTCCTGAACTGGGGGTATTGTTGCGCGTGCTGGCCGAAGGGACGCAAAATGCGCCAGAAGACGTAATGTCCGCGGCATTGTTGACCCTTTGCGAGAGGCGTTCTGGGGAGGATATATGGGACTTAAATGCGTTGCGCACCAGCATAACTGCCGTGAGGAATGATATAGCAGAGCTGAAAAATGCATTGAACAGTATTATGGAGACTGTCGCTATAACGTGCTACATAAATCCCGCGGGAGGCATAAAAACTGAAGAGGGCGTTAAAGATGTGGCTGTAGAATTGGAGAAGATAGAGTTGCAAAAGAAGGAGACTCCGCTAGATGAAGCAAGTGCAGAAGAGCAGACTTAAGGCAAAGTATCCCGTAGTATATGAGGCGTTGGGCATAGAGCCTGTAAAGAGGGACAAGCGTTCCCCTGTGGCATTGGAATTCACAAAGGATGAAATCGCTGAACTATATGTGTTGGCGCAATCCTACGGTCAAGACATAAACTTATTCTTGGAGGATACTACGTTAACTCTTGCATGGGCGTTAAGGGACGGGATATTTCCCAATGTGACATCGCCGGCAGAGCTGATAGGAAATTTGCTCATACGCATGTATGATATGCGTTCATGGATATATAGATGCAGGGACAAAATCGGCGAAATCCACTGGCAGTTCGAGAGTTTGCTGGGAACTTGTCGCGCCACACTGCTCCGCACGGCGGGGGAGGACTTACTGCGCGAGCAGGAAGGGGCATATAACGGGTATCCTTACACAAGGAAACTCCATATAAGGAAGATACCGTCTAGCTATTGGTCGCAGAATATTACAGCCTTATGCGATGACGGTAAGCTTCCCAATGTGAGGCGCGAGCAGATAATGGTAAAGTTGCCCGGAGAGTGCGCCCGCTATATAGAAAGCAAGTTAAAACGGGACAATCTGGAAAAGTCGCGCGTGTCGCCTTTTCTCTTTCATGGCTTGGGAAAAAACCTAGTCGGGTACTCCGTATCAAAATTTACAAGCTCACTACTTTCATTTTATAGGCACAAATCATTACCTACGGGCAAAAACATATTGGAATCTGCAATGCTTTTACGGGAGGAGGGCGTAAAACTATTTAACGCCATACTCCTGCTATATGCAGAATTGGAATTAGCGGAGGAATTCGTAAAGCGGGTCAAGTCCGCTATTTGTAATGCGGTAGGAAGCTTGGAAACCCCGTTAGAAGAGGCATTGCCAAAATGAGTGTAGCCCGCAACAGAAAAAATATACTAACATTTTTACAGAAGAATCCGCCATATTCGGCGAGTTGTACGTATAAGTGGTTGTCGCGCGTAACATGCTTAAATGGTGTCAGCCAGAAAATCCGCCATTACATAGACGAAGAAACGAAGCCGGAAGGGCGCGCAAGACACACAAAAGAGGTTCCCGAATCCGAATTGCCCAAAACGCATAAAGATTATGTAGTACATACGAGGCACAGCTATGTGCGCGGATTTTTAATAGACAAAGTGCAGGAACGCACAGGATTATCTCCACACTTGATGGAACCTGTGGCTATGTTAAAAGAGGTAGACGACATATGGAAGGATGAATTGCAGAAGAATGGGCGTAGAAAGAGAGACGCAGCAATGCATTCCGCTATAATCGCCCTATCTCCGGAGTATTGTAAATTATTACATGATTCAGGAAAAGACATAGACGAGTATTTACTGGACGTGACTTCCAAGACCATGCGGCATTTATCCGATTATCTGAAGCGATTTTACAATCGCGTGGACGCAAAGGGCGGAAAGAGGATGGGGGATAATCGGCAGGAAGACTTCAAGTTAGGCTATTTAGTGGGAATACACCACGACAGAAAGCACATACATGCGCATATCGCAATATTTCCATATACGTCATCAGGGAAATTTGTAAAAATTGCATCGGAGCGTCGCAATGGTAAGGGGTATGACGCATATAATGAGATGCGCAATTTTGCGAGAAAGTACTCTCTGGAGAAATTCAAGCGGGAGTTATACGCCCCCGCATATATGGTGGAAAAGGGGGAAGACCAGGTTTGGCAACGCCAATTATTATTGAGCAAAGGGTTCCACGATATAACTCACGGAAGCAGAAAATCTGTGCCAAGCGAAGCAATAATCGCGCAGAATATGTATACGTATGCAGACGATTTAGGGAACTTACCTCCGGAGAAGTTTGCCAAAAAGGTAAGTGAAGCTTACGAGTGGGCAGAACAGCGATATAAAGCACTAAAGGAAGCAAAAGTTTCGCCTGATGAAGTTAGCGCCGAAAAGCAGGGATTGCGCAATATATATGAAGAGGCGCGGGAATTGTCCATTGCAATTCCAAAGCAGAGCCGTGAACTGAACTACCTGCAGAAAGAGTATGACGAAATAAGCAACAAGATAGCGGATATAGAAGAATATGGGGGCTTGTACCCTCCACGTGGGAATACCCGCAATACAGAAGAAGACGAGTTGACGGAGTCCATGTACAATGCAGCCATGTCTGATGAGGAAGACGACGAATCCGATAAGGAATTTAGCAAAATTATGTCGGAAATATTCAATATGTTATCCGGCAAGCATAGAAACGGTTCCATGATGCAACTGTTTTTGGGCATACTCAAAGGATTGTATAATGAGTCGGATAAAGATGAAAAGAAGAAATTGAAACGCGCTGTTAAGCCGCAATATTCGGGAAATAGGGATAAAGAATCGGAAGAGGGCATATCTTTATTATTGGAGAAATTAAAAAACAGGCGTGATGTGCTTAACGACGAAATAACAAAGAAGGATGAAATAAATAACGCCAATTTAGAAAAGTTGCGCCTATTGCATTACAAGCATAGTGCCCATATGTTGGATCTATATTTTAAAGATAAGATAGTACAAAATGCCAAGCCGCTGTTATTTAGCCCGCAAATACGCGATATTATTATGTCGCGCGCTGGTGGAGACGGCGATAAGAGGACGGAAGTAAACGAGGTAATGGAGCAACTGCGGCAAAGCGACAAGCTCTTACAGAACACTCCAGAGGCTGTTTACGGGAAATTGCGAAAAGCCATAACCTTGGACGCGGTAGTAAAGGCAATGCCTGAAGGTCCCATTGCGGAGCGCGCGGACGAAAATCAAAAACTGTCAGATTCGGTAGAAATATTTAGATAGACTAAACTATAAGTACGAAAGGAATGATGAACATGACTAAATATGAAAAATTAAAAAAATTATTAGATGTTGCAGAGGAGGTCTTGGGTCCAGAAATCGCTCCTGAACACCGAGAGATGCTGGATAGGTTTAGGGAACGACTAGAAAAACTTAGAAAACAAGAAATAGCCACGGAAAAGCTATGTGCTAAACTTCAAGAGATATCCGACGAAATAACCGAACTATCACGTGAAATATATGAATAAGGAGCTTTTTGACAAAATATTTTCAGATAAATTGTTAGTTGGCAGTATAGGTACCGCCAGTGTAATATTGATGGTTGAGTGTTTGTTTCCCGGTCCTGTGCCACCGGTACTATTCCTGATTGGTGTGATCTGCTGGGGATTACAAAAATATGGGAAGAAGCCTGAAACATCGAAAAGCAATGTAACTAAGCCCGAAACTCCTGCAACTTCCGAGCAGAAATCCGAAAATGAGCCTCTGGTATCTTCCGAAGAAAAGGAAGATTCAAAGGAATAGTCTAGGCACTACAAGAGCAGGAAAAAACCGCCCGAGTTGGCGGTTTTTTTTGCATTTTAGGCAATGCACAGTGCCGATTGAAATTTTTACCTAAAGACACAAAATATATGGCAAACAAGTTAAAATGCTATCTCATCATTGGAAATATATGCCGTATGGTCTATGAGGGAGACTACGCGAATATATGCGATGAGGACGATAAGTATCTTGGAATATATGTAGCAAAAGATGCGGAGGCTGCAGTCAAAAAGGCAATAAGCGACCATTATTGGTACATGCATATAAGAAATATCCGAACATACGAAATAAAGTCGGATAAGAATGTGGGGTTGCAAAGTATATATGGATGCTTATTAGAAGATAATACATTATATATACCATATGCTCAGTTATCGGAATTAGCGAGTAAAGAGGACCCAGATATAGAGAATATCAATGTTATTGTAGATTTGCAAAATGCAGACGCGAAGTTGGAAGATATAAAGTTCATGCTTCAAAATGACGGGGAGGATTATAGTAAACATTTAATTGGGCATAATGAGGTATGGTGGATGAGGAAATTAAAAGATATTATAAACCCGCAAACAAAAGAAATTGAACAATTCCTACAACATTGGCGGATGAGTCGTATATAGATAGTTCACTGAGAAAACAAAGTGAGGAAATTTTTACACTAAAATACAAAAATATATGAGCGCGAACATAACAGAAAATGATAAGCAACAGGGGCTGGTAAAAGCTTGGCATGGATTGACCGAGGTATTGCCGATGATAGAAATAGACAACAACTGGTTGACACAGTGGGATGTAGTTCCAAATACGCTATCTATCGTAAAACCTGATGGTGAGAAGTTAGATACTAAATTTAAGATACTGACCGCTACGGACAACGGCATGGTTATTGGTAGACCTTATGCATCAACATATACGCCAATAACAAATAAGACCTTTTTAAGTCTCGTACAGCAGGTATTGGATGAAACAGAAGGCGCAAAGATAGAATCGATCGGATCGGTATGCGACAGGAACCGCGTATTCGCCTCTATTAGCATTAAGGATGCAAAGACATACAGCATTGGTGCTAGAACTTTCAACGACTATTTGAACTTTGGGAATTCCTACGATGGGACTTCGGCGCTGTGGGTATGCAACACGAACGTATGTACAGTATGTAACAATACTTTCACATATAACATGGGGCGTACAGACGCTGATGGTATAAACGCCTTGGGTGCAAGAATAACCCATTCGGGAAATGTAGACGTAAAGCTTACGAATATAAAAGGTATAATAACCGGCTACCTAAAAAACCAGCAGCTATTTCGTGAGAAATTCTCCAAATTGGATAAAATGGAGATTTCTGGAAAGGTTGCGTACAACATATTTAAAGCTTGGAGTGTATATTGTTCAAATGGCAATATTACAGAGAACACAAAATTGCGTACGATTAAGTTGAATTCGCTATTCCATACAGGTAGGGGGAATTCCGGCAAAACGCGTGCGGACTTATTTTCAGCAATAACCGACTACTATACGCATATGTCACTTATTAAGTCACCTTCAGATTCTAGGCAGTATGTGTCTTCGGAATTTGGTACAGGTGCTCAAAAGAAACGCGAATTTTGGCGGATAGTCAACAGCGATGCTGAATTAGAGAAGTGGGCAAAAAAGGGTGAGCTCATTGCGGCGTAGGGGATAGAGCCATGGAGTTTAAGTTAAAATTTATATGTTCCGAAGTACGTATGTCCGGGGGGACGGCGTCTGTAAAATCGGATAGCCTTGAAGACGCAAAGGAGAAGTTACGCAAAGCGCTCATCTCCACAGATAAGGTGGAAGGTGTATCCCATCAATACGACTATAACGATGAGTATCTATCGGATTCGTTTACGGTAGATGAGATAGAGGTCGCGGAAAACGAATTTGAGTAATCGTTCCTATACTAAAATCTCACGGGGTAATTTGCGGGCGTAGTAGCCGTCCGAAAGACTCCCGTCGCCCGTGAAGGTCTGTTTGTTCCTGTATTTCGGCGGGAGTCATGCTACTATAATTAAAATTGCTTTATACTGTTTGTGTAGTAATATAACAACAAAATAATAATATAGTTGCTTTAAAGACAGTACAAATACTTTAACCACAAAAAAAAGAAAAGGAGAAAAATGACAAAAAAAGAAATAATAACGACGCTACAAGGAACGCTTGCAAAGAAGGGTATAGAGCTAAGCGCAAGTAATGCCAATACGGTGCTTGATACCGTACTGGATACGGTACGCAAGCTTACCATAAAGGAAGGCAAGCTAGGCTTTGTGGGATTTGGTACCTTCAGTGTCAGGAAGCGCGCTGCGAGAAAGGGGATAAATCCCAGTACCAAAGAAAAGATTAAAATACCGGCGAAGAAGGTTGCCGTGTTCAAGGCGAGCAAAAGTTTTCTTGGAACGAAATAATTTATAAAATAAACACAAGACGGACATCACTGTCCGTCTTTTTTTTACCATAAAAGTACGTACTTTTTTCTTTAATTCCGCATCGTAATGCATACAGTAAACGGGGTAAACTAAAAGGAAATTATGGCAAATACACTACAAACGATGCTTAAAGCGGAGATCTCTCGCTTGTCCAAAAAGGAAATCAAGACTGCGGTAGCTCCGCTGATGAAGACAACAGCCGAGTTGAGAAAGCAGGTGAGGGACTTAAAGAAGCAACTAGCTGGATATGTCAAGGCGGCAGGGATTTCCGTACCTGTTGTAGAAGAAAAACCGGCGCCCTCGGTAGACAAAATGCGGTTTTCCGCAAAAAATATAAAGGCTTTGCGGATGCGCCACAGGATGACACAAGCGGATTTTGCTATGATGTTAGGTGTAAGTAAGATGGCCGTTTCGGGATGGGAGCAGGGCAGATCCAAGCCGCGCGGGGAAACCGTTCGTCTGGCAATGGCAAAATTGCGCAAGACTCGTCCATCAAAAGCATCCGTAACGAAATCTCGGGCAGGAACGCCAAAGAAAGCAAAGTCCGTTGCTATGCCAGTTCGGGCTGAAACGACTGCGGTTGGTCGGCAATAACGGCAATAGCGGAATTTACCGCCGACTTTCCCGTATAGTAAGGGGAGAACAGCCGTTTTAGTTCTTTCGGTTGAGTACCTAAAGTTTTAATGGGTACAATATTCTCCATGAGGGAAGATAACGCGGTTAAATGCGCGCGGAGCATAGCGTCTTTCGCATCGTTCTTGCGCAACTCTTCCGCCATTATGGCGACAGTATCGTCATATCCTTTGCATTTATTCTCACGCCCGCGGCACAATTCGGGAACGTGCGGGTAAACCATAGATACAGATTTAGCTCCGGCCAAGCTTAGCCCATTGGCAAATGCCGCGAGCGCGTTTACGACTTGAAGATTTGTCATCAAATCATTGTCATATATAACTACAACGTCTCTTTCGCTAAAATCAATGCATTGGGTTAAGTCGGGTTGCAGTTCGTTTTTACCGCTGAGAGTTTGCCAAACTCCGCTTATGCCTACTACGTCAAACGGCGTAGGTGTAACTTTTCCGCTTTCGCGTTTGGATACCGCGTCGGATATAGCCTGAATATACTGGGCTTCGTATGAAGCATATAGCGCTAGGGCTTTCTTTTCACCCTCAATTATGTATATAGGGCGTTTAACATTTTTGGGCTCTGAAGCTAGAATACGATCTAATTCTTTCGCCGCAGCGCATTTAATATTGGGTAAGTTTCGATTATTATACACTACATCATCCAACAACATAGAAAGCGCCATATAGCGGGTTTCTTCAGTAAGGCATGCATAAGGCACATAAGGCATGCGCGTGAGGACTTTTTTAGGTTCTACGGCGTTATATGCGTTGGTTGCCGTCCTGACGTATTTTAATTTTGGGTTGTTTGTCCTGATTGTGATATTCGGCATCCCGTATTTGTCGTACATACCGATGATATCGTTAATATTTTTACCCTTGGCGGGCATGAAATAGGGAATCAGCAATACGCCTTTGGGGATATTCACATTGCACCCATTTTTAGCGGTGGTTTCGCAGAAAGCTTGTGCCGATGTAATCGTACTTTCTTTTCCGAGGCGTATTAGTTCGGCTTCGGTTGCGTCGGAATATCCGGTCACCGCGTTTTTTATCGCATTTGGATCCAGGCTGGTATGTATGCCATTTTGGATAAGTATTCTTGCGGGGATTGATGCCATATCGCGCATATGCGCCTCGGATAGGCACCATACACTTGCGGTGTCGTCGGCGCCGTCTAAATTCTTACGAACAAATCCAGATATATCAGAAATTTGAGCTATTTCAGGGTGTATTTGCAATTTAGGGTGCAGATATTTCTTCATTGTATGCCAATAATCTGCCCGCATTGCGACTTTTCCTAAAATTATCCCGTCAGCGCTCATTTTTTAAGTATAATCAAAAATGTGGAAATGACACAATGGTCGCCATGAAATTTTAACCGCAGCAAACCAAAGAATATGCAAGTTATACCGACAGACATTGATGGATGGGAAAGGAAGGAATATCTACCAAAATTATTAAGATTTGCAAATGCCGTGAAGTACGGACGCGTAACGTTATGGTGGAAGAGCGGCATAGTCATTAAAGAGTACGCTATATCAGAGCAGGAATGGAAGCCGAACGAAACTCCATCCAAGAAGGCGCTAACATTTCGCCCGAATACGTACACAGTCATAGAATATGCGAATAGGTACGGGGAGTTAATACGGATGTTGGACTGTAGTGTTTGTGGTGCTATGCCGGAGTTACGTAAAGACTCTCGTACGGGAAAATATTACACCACATGTCCTTCTTCTATGATTCCGTCGGAAATAGAGGATGGGGATACGCATCCGGGGCTAAATGAGAAGTTTTATGCGGGGAGGATGTATGCCTCTCCACAAGCTGCGCTGCTCGCATGGAATAGGGCGCAGAAAACGGCTAAAGTATAGAAATTAGGCATGAGTACATTGCGAAAATTGCCGGCTCCAAAAACAATAAAGCAGGCGGAAGGCGAGAAGATTTATCCTAGTGGCTTATATGCTTGGCGGGAAAGTTTATTATATTTTCTTTATAACTCAACAACTGTGAAAGTTGGCCGCGGTCGCGATACGCGGATTTGGGTGCCGACTAGCAATACAGCGGTAGTTATAATTAAAACATCGGATATGCGGATATCGCCTGAAGATGGGATGCTTGGCTTGTCCTATGCCGATGTGGGATATGCGCTGGATGAGCCATATAGCGTAAACTTGGGCATGATTGACAGCGATATTCGGCAGCACAAGCTATATGCGGCGGTAAGCTTGGATGCCGTAAAAAATATAACGGCTAATTGCGATAATATTGAAGAGAGATTAACTCAAATTAGCGCCATTCCCGGATACGTTCAGCTAAAGCATGACATAAGAAATAAATATGCTATTCACGATATATACTATGCGAACCGAAGTTGGCATCTTGACGCGCAGTATGTAAAGACTAGCGATTTAAGCCCCGCGTCTGAGATTTCAGTAATAACCACCAATTTACGCAAAGAGCTTCAATGTCCTGAATATCCGCAAGCCTCTTGTTACAGTAGGGGTATTTGGGAAAAGTGGGCGGAATGGGTAAAAGAAACCTGTTCTGATGGTTGGGAAAATTATATATTTCTGCCATATGTTAGAGCTGAAGAATTCTTACAAAAACTCGGCAGCACCTCAGATTTAAATGCATTGGGGTTAAAAGCGTACAAAGATTCAAATTGCGTATGGGTAGTAGCAATACCTAAAGCATGGAAAGGCGATGAATTTTATTTAGATCCTCGTGTTTTGAGCGCGAATCCACATTTTTACACTATATTTCAAGTGGCATATGCCCATGAGACTAGGGTAAAGCAACATCTATTAGCTCAGATATAGTCGCTTGCACCGCAAGCCTAGCGCCACGGCGTAGTAGGTGTTAAGCGCTGCGGCAACCGTGGCAATTGCGGTAAACAGATAGGAAAAGCCCTCAAACGCCAACGCGATTAGGAGGGATATAACAGTCGGAATGGACAGCGCCACAGACATGCGCAAGAAGTTCTTTAGAAAAGTCATGGTGGCGGCGCTTTGGTTTAGGGTGGCAAAGTCGCGGCGTCCGTTTTCATCGCCGCGGCGCATATCCCTGAGAAGCAATATAAGCACGGTGGCAAATACAGTTATAAGAATGTGAGCAATGAATATATAGCAACCAAGTTTCATGAAAAGGAAAGATAGTTAGATCCAAAACTAAACTAAAGAATAACAAATTCAAAAGGAGCGAAAGTATATGTCAACACTCAATACAACGATAGAGACCGCATACGGCAAAGCAAGTACCTGTACTCAGCCGGAGTCGCAACGCTGGTTGGAGTTAGCGATGATGGCGGCAAGCCGCGGAGGGGGAGAGGGCATAGCCATATTTTTGCGCTGTGTTCTAACCTTGGGGCTTCCTGAAGAGTTGGCGCAGGCGAGGGATACACATGTATTATGGCTAATTAAACGCCATGGGCGGCACTTCATAGCAGCCAGTTTAAAGGTGCGTAAAGACCTCCGCCCCGCGCTCCATGCGTACATACAAAAGCTACAAGCGAAAGTGAAGAAAGGCGCGGATGAAAAAGGAAGCTAACGCCAAGAACGTAAAATACTTGGAGGAATATTCGCGGGGAGACGCGGAAGTATTGGTGGTGCCGGTGGACGACGAAGGTTTCATACCATATTCCAAACTGAGGTACTACCTACGCATGAATTTTTGGGATTCCGCTCTTGAGGCGCGGATTCAGTCCATAGCGGGGAAATTTCATGACGGAGATGCGTATTTATACAGAAACACGGGCGTAGGAGCGTTTAGAGCACAGTTATTCGTACCATCCAATGCGGATTTGACGCGCGTCTTTTCCGAAATCTTTCCCGAGTATAAGAGTGTGGCATTGCCGTACAAGCGCGGGCATTCAGTGTTGCACTCGATGGGTACGGTACCACGCGGTATGGCGTATTCCTATTATGCTGTGTGATTGGGGGATATTAAAATTTTCATAAACTAAGACCATATGAAAATCGAAAAAATAACTTGGACTGATTATATAAAGACCGTACCTGCCAAACATCGGGAAGGATTAACCATTGTTGGCGAAGACTTGACTAATGTGGAATTTACGGTGGACACGGATATTACCGGATACTCTTTTGAATCCTGCGATCTCAGCAAGGTTAGTGGGATGACCTCGGAGCACTTGCGGCAGATTGAGTATGCAGTAGATACGAAGCTACCTGAAAAAGTAGAAGGGCTGGAATTATCCACAGTAAAGGAACAGTGGCGGTATTTTGAAGACTGCACATGGCCGGAAGTGGCATTAGCTCCGGGTGAGGATTTTTCAGGCATGGATCTCTCGGGAAGCGATATATCCCTGTTCAAGAATGTTACAGTATCCGCACTAGCGGTCGCCAAAGGGTTGGTAGAGTGTAAGACTCCTCCTATTGCTGTAGCTGCAACGGATGATTTCTCTCGGCTAAATTTAACGGATTTAGATATAAGCCATTGGGTAGGGGTAACCGCGAAACATGTGAACGCGGCGCCGGAAGTTGCGGGATGCAAGCTGCCGAAAATGGATCTACACGAGCTGGATATGTCTAAAAAATCATTCAGCGGGGTAGATATGTCGTCGGGGTATGGCTTAAGTTGGAAACAATGCAAGCTATGCAAAGATATATCCGACGCAAAGCTGCCGTATATGGTAATTCCGATGGATAAGGATAAATACATAGAAGACACTCCGGAAACGAGAAAAGCCATAGACGAGAAAAGGCAACCCAAAAAGACGGTAGATGTATATTTTGACTTGGGCGAAATGTCCATACTTGGAACGGATTTTTCTAAAATAAAGAACCTAAACCAAGAGCAGGTAGACGCAATAAATGCGCGGGGCGGCAAAAACGCAACCGTAGGGGAGACGATATCGCAAAGCGGAGAGTTTGCGGAGCGCCAGAAGAGGATACATAGCAAAGCTATGGAGATGGCGGAGATAATAGCTCCGATGTCTAAGGATTCTCAAAAGCAGAGGTATCGTTGTCCGCAGTGGCTAAGCGGTCCAGTTCAGACTCTAGCTTGGTTCTGCGATGAGGAAAAGCTACACCACAAGGAAGTTGCCCTAAAATTTGTCGGTATAGCGCCGGAAAATATATCCGAAGCTATAGCGGAATACAAAAAGGAGATAAAATGGGCAAAGCAGCAGGAAAAGAAATGCGAGAAATCTTCAAATATAATAGAACGTTAAAAAAAATATTAAAAGGGAAAATACCATGTTCAGTGTAATAACCGATAGAATCAAAAACAGAATCCTAATATTGGACAATTCACGTCCGAAGTTAGAGGTGCGGCAGGAGGAGGATCCCACAGGACATATAAGCTATGTTCTAAATCCCGGAAACCGCAAATTTAGCAAAGGCTATAGCCTATTGAACGAGTTGCAGTCTGAATTGCGCCAATTAAAGTGCATACATTTACGGCTAGAAGTAGAGAGACAACTCAGTAACCTCTCGAAATCCGCAATCTTTTTGTGAACAACCGCTAAGCTAAAGACTTAGCGGTTGTTCACCGCAATTGCCGCGCCGCAGAGAAAATCTGCGGCGTCGCTTTTTTAATTTGCGACGCAAATTAAAAAGATAAACACGGATAATAAGTAAAAAGGGACGGCTATATGGAAGCCAAAGAAATAAGTACGAATAACTATGTCCGTGAAGCAATAGGCAGGGTACTTCTTGCGCCTAAATTTGCGGATATAATAAAGAAGAACACGGAGATAACCAGATATTGCAAAGACGAGGAAGAATACTTCAATGAGTTATCGGTTATACGCCTATATTGGGCAATCAACGATATCTATGGGGAACACCTGACAGAGTATATTCTAAGTTTGCCAAGGCAAGATCTTATTTGGATAGAGAAGTCATTCAGATTGTGCGCTGGTCTGCCGGTAAAGTCGGAGGATATGGGCACAGATCACATTCCCGTATGGTATATATACAGGAGTATGTATGAAGATACGCAAAAGTTATCCAATTTAAACGACATAGTATTGCGGTTATTATCGTACAACGCCTATATGCACGCTATGCCGAATAGCTATATAAGCAATGAGGATATCGCGGATATTCAAAAATACACGGGGTTTTCAGTATATCCGGCCGCATTGACGCCCGATTTGTCTCCGCTAAAAATGCAGTTGCTAACGGAGGCGCGGGGAGAAACGGCGGGCGCAACTCCAAAATACTTGGAATACCGCGACTTTCTGCTCGGATTGGATGACGCGGAGCGTAGGTACTTCTTTGTATCATCGGAGGAATCTGTAAGGGAATTTTTGACCTTGCCGAAAGCGCGCAGAAAAAACTATACGCAAATGTATATGAAATGGCACCCGTGGGGGTTACCGACGCCTGGGGCGGTGCGCGCGGCAATTTCAGATATCAGTTATATCATACCGAAGAGTAGGCGGGAAGGGGTTCCCCGTTTGAGGGAGGACAATTCGTTACCGTTATTACAGCAGAGCATGATAGCATGGTTTTTCGGGGCGTGCTACGGCGATGTCTGCGCGTGGTTTGGCGGAGAGTACAAAGTGGCCGAAGAATTGCGGGACATTATTACGTGCGTAAAGCGCATGGAGCCATATTCCAATATTCAAGTATTGCATTCGGTGCTTTCGATTGCGGCATCCACCGCGAGAATACGTTACATATGCAGGTTGCGTTCGCAGGTGTGGGCATATCAGGCATTTGAATCGAATTTACTGCGCATAGCGCCATGCGGGAGGGCAAATGCGTACATACAAAAACTAATACGTACCTTTAACAACCCCTTGGAGGTTACTCCGGAGGCAATACAGTGGCATTTTGCCAACTACGTATTGAATTTTACAGAAGACGACTGTACTCGAACCTTTGGATATGAGAAACACGACTTGGCCCAATGCATAAATTATGAAAATGCCTTGGAGCTATATTTTGTAAATGTCGCGGCACATGGAAAAGAAGCGGGCAAACAACTAGATTTGCCGTCAGGATTGCAAGAGCAGTGTGCCGACGCATTAAGCGTATACCCGCGCTTAAGTGACGACGCTCAAAAATACTACCTTCGCCAAGGCATAGCTTCGTTTATAGAGCTGGCGCGAAAAAACAACCATGATGCGGGAACGCTAGAAGAACTGGCTACAAAGCGCATGCCAAATTTGCGCAAGCAGCTATTCCAGAAGAAACTATAAGCACAGGGATAGCGCGCGGAGGCTAGCGGAATCTTGATATCAGTTTCGCCGTGTAGGGGGAACGTATGGACGAAGTATGTATGGCAGGGGGGATGTCATTGTCAAAGCCTATGACATAGCATTCCGTATGCAACAGCATGGATATACAGTCGGGAGGCAATGTGGCGTTGTTTATATATGCGGACAATGCCGGAAACCCGCCGCTGAGATCCAATCCGCTTTTATCGGTATGTATGGTAACAACCAAGGTGTGATACAGGCGAAAAGTTAAGGAAAGCGCGGAATTTTTATATTCAAAGTCCCATGCATAAGAAGGTGTTTGGGATTCGCGCGTATCGGCAAAATCAGGGGTGCCGGTTTCGTTATGCGGCACGATAAGAAAAATCACATTAATATAGCGGGGATTTCCGCTATCGGATAACAGGCCCGCATCTTGCGATATTGGGAAGGCGCCGCGTGTATTCCGTTCCCATGGGTCGTCGCCACCGCCAGTATTTCCAGACATGGGCGCATAGATAAAATCCTTAAAATGAGTAAGCGCCAAAAGATAGCATTCTTCCAGAGCATCTTCGGAGAGGATAACAGTAAAGTCGCTTAAAGCGCCTGATTCGGCTAAACTCTCCATGGTGTTTTTCATAGAAATGCTATATGCGGACGCAAGAGCCTTGTTTGTTGTCGCGCAAATGCTTTGCATAGCGCTGTGTAATTCCGTGTCTCTCGCGTCTTTTATGCGTTGCAAAAAATAATCTGAAAATACAGCCAACACAAACGACAACATAATGGCGCCTATCAGCGCTTCAACCAAAGTAAATCCGCTGGAAAATTTCTGTACAATTTTATTCATATGGCGAATTAAAAAACCGCGTGGGAACCCCTAACCCTATATTTTAGGAAATGGACATTTCGAAAAAAGAAACACGGGAGAAATCCCGTGTTTTGAATTATGCGGTATACTATACAATCTCAGGCGGATCATCGTTTAAATGCTTGGTCTTGTCGCGGGTATTCTCCCGCAAAAAGTCCTGCACGTCCTGTGGCGAAATCTTCGCCTTATTCGCTTTGAGCTTTTCCACAACAGAATTTGGATCCATATTGTGTTCTACGGCGGTAATGGCAAGCTTGCTGACCGCTTCCTGCATATTATGCGCACCGGCATCCTTATCCAAATTGCCCACCAACTTATTTAGCATTTCGCCCACGCGGGCGCGGAAGGGAGATTTGGAGGGACTGTCGTTTATAGGTCCGAACTCCTTCTCGTATTGGTCGTAGGGGTCAACGACATCGATCTTATCCAGATTGAAATCCACATCTTGCGCTTCTGCGGAGATTCCCATACGTATGTCGCGCGCCGTATCCATTAACAGTTTACAGTCTTGGGAGGAGTACGCACAGGCGACTGTGGATAAGCTGGCTGCCGCCTTGCAGGCGTTTTTGAAATCATCCACTTCCGGGGAAAGGCGACCTAACTCGGTGATGCACCTAGTCAGGCTCGCGATGGCAATCCGCTTTTCGCCGCCGCCAAGTTCTTCAAACCGCGCGGCTACCGCGTTGACAAAATCCGCAGGCGAAGGCACCGGCATGGCGGCTATCTTCTCGGCGCCAAAATCCATTGCGCTTTTCCACTTATCAAGGTCAAACACCAAATGCGGGAATACAGACTTAAGCCTCGGAGAAAACATTCTGGCAATTTCTGGATCCTTTTTGAAAATCAGGGCAGTCAGTAGGGGGTAGGAGACACTTGAGCCAACTACGCCCGCATTGTCGGGAGACATAAGTGCATCGGCATAGTGGAACATTTCGTCAAAGTCCTTAGTTGCGTTGCCAATCTCATTATTGTACCTCAAGTTGCCCAGAAGGACCAGATAGCTCATAAAATTCTTGGACGGGTCGTTGCCTTCGGGAAATAGCGGCGACTTTGCGGAAACTACCCATTTAAAAGCGTCATTGTCTTCTACGGGCGCAAATGCCTTTTCCAAGTTGTACACAACCTCCTTAATGTCTTCCGGAGATCCCTCCGTGAGATTGCGTTCCATCCAGAAACGCATATTCTTTGCGGTCATCGGAAAGGTGCCGCCGGCGGTAAGACCGGAGTATATCCCGAAGTCAAATACTGTTTCCTGAATCTCATCTAGTGAGGGGGAGAAATCTTTTAAAGTGTATCTATTGCTCATGGTATATATTTTAGTCAAAATTTTGTATGCTACAAAGGGTGTTTCTCCGATAGAAATTTACGCATTTGGGGTTCAAAGTTGCGGATTTGGTCGTACTCAACGCGCCCTGCGGCAATTTGCAGCATTACCTCTTTTACAAGCGAATTGTATCTTTTCCCGTTATATGCTGCGATATCCTCTAAATTGGCGTTGGATACCATTAGGTTGCGCACAGTGCTATCAAAGCGTAGAAATTCAAACACGGGGGATCTGCCTTCCACGCCGGAGGAGCCGCAATCGGGGCAGCCTAGCGGGCGGTATATGTATTTCGGCGGAGTTATGCCGTAAAATTCAAAATGCCGCTTTTGAAAATCGGTGGTTTTAACTGGCACTTTGCACTTATTACATAGGCAGGGAAGTAGGCGTTGGGATACAACCAAAGTAACCGCCTCCTGTATGCTACTGCGTGAGAGACCGAGATCTTGAAGGCGTGGAATAACGCCTAACGCCGAACGAGTGTGCAGGGTGGTCAACACCAAGTGGCCCGTATTCGCTGCGGAAATAGCCAATTCAGCGGTTTCTTCGTCGCGGATTTCACCCACCATAATTACATCCGGATCAGCGCGGAGCATAGCGCGCAAAGCGCGCGGGAAGGTTACGCCATTCTTTACGTCTATTTGGGTCTGTACGGCCTTATTCAGCTTGTATTCTATGGGATCTTCTATTGTGCGCACGTTTAACTCGGCCAAGTCCAGCCGCATAAGCGCAGAATACAGCGTGGTGGTTTTTCCGCTTCCGGTAGGTCCTGTAAGGATAATCATGCCGCTTTCCGCGTTTAACGCGGACTCAAAGTCATCTAGCAAACCGCCGGAAAACGGCAGAGTACCTTTTGCGCGGGTGAGTTTCTCCGAGTCCAGTATGCGCAATACAAAATTTTCGTATTCGCCGGATATAGGTATTTTAGCCACGCGGAAATCCACGCTGCTCCCGTCGTCAAGGCTAAGAGAAAAACGGCAGTCGGATAGGTTTTTGGTCTCGCTGAGGGGGAGGGTAGCCATATCCTTAATCGCATCTATTAATTCTTTCTTATGGGCGCGAGGCACAGGTTCTTGGATGCGTAGGACACCGTTAATGCGAAATTTCACAACAGCCTTGTCTTCTTGCGGCTCTATGTGCACATCGGATGCGCCGGAGCGTATGGCATAGATAAGCAGCTCTCTTACGATGTTCATTGCGGGAGTATGACCCCACGCCATCTGCGGCGCGTGTATCTCTCTGTCTATAGCCCGCGCTTTTGGTCGCAGATTTTTTGCATAGTCGCATAGTCGCTTAAACGCGCTATCCGTGACGGCTATGAGCCTTACGGAATCGTATCCCAACGCCCTAATTTGCCCCAGCTTGTAGCTATCCCAAGGAGTGGGGGATACCGCCGTCAAATATATGTCCGTTTTGGAGATTGGCAGGAAAGACAACTCCCTGCATATTTCATAGCCGTATTTTTCAACCAAATCCGCATTTATTTGTGAAGGGAGGATATTCGCTAGGGGATAGGCGGGCGAAAACAGAGAACAAAGCTTGGAGTAAACATCTACTGATTTACCGCCGGATGCTAGAATCTCTCTCGCGCACTCCCGCAGAGAGTTGGGAAAACTGTCTGTGATACTAATATCCATGGCGTCAACGGAGTATTTCGGGGGAGGTTGTGGTAGTTTTAGGTAGCTTTGCCAAAATGTACGTCACTAGTTTATTATATTCTTCCACGTTGTTAAAAATATTATCAAAGGTTAGAAATTTGGGGTCTTCGAAGATTTCGCCATAGAGCTTGCGCAAAATGGATACATTCTCTCCGGCGGATTTTTTAGTTAGGCAGACGCTTTCTCCGTCAATGGCTATCAGGCCCTTTTCCAATAAGTAGTGGAGAGCAATAAACCATTTAATCCAGCAGGGGCTGCGAGTGGAAAATCCCATAAGCGTATTCAAGGGAATTCTATCCTTTGCCACGGAAGTATGCAGGTACACGCCAAACCTGCTGGGGTCGCCGGGGTTGGAATATATCTTATAAAGGGCGGACTTTGCGTCAAAGTTTAGATTTGGGAACTCGTAGCGTCTGACTACAAAGTAGTGGTCTCCGTTGCGGTAGTAGTCGTAGGTGAGTATATGTTTACAATTGCGCCTAAACGCATTTACCGCCATGGCTTCAACATAGTCGGAAACAGTTTTATCCTCCGAAGTTGAAGCGTTAAACAAGGGAATACAGGATACGGTTGAAATTGTGGAACCGTGCAAGTTTGCGCTTTGCGTATCGCTAAATGGGATTTTCTTGTTCTCCAAAATGGGGCGCATATAGCTAGATAACTCCATTAGCGTGCGTTCGCAATAGCCGAAGGGATACAGGAGGCGCCCCGATGCGTACATCGCATATAGCTCGTTGAAAATAGCGCCGATGGGGAGTATGGAATTGCGCAGCAGATGAGAGAATATCCTAGACGTTGTAGGGAAGTACCCCGGTGAGAGTTCACAGCACTCGCCTTTCTGCACGGCTTCCTTTACAAAAGAGCCCGTGCATTCTTTTAATACAGCCTCCGCATGTGTGCGATCCTCATAATTTAAGGCATAAGGCTGGAAACCGTACTTGTCTACTACCCCGCCAGATTCGCCGGGTGCGGGAACCTGCTCGCCGACAACCATGCCTGTCAATTTATCGCGTAAAATTAGCTGATATGCGGGCATGGACACTTGTTCGCAAAGAACCGAAAGCTTATACAGTAGATATAAGCTGTACAGGTTCTGCATATAAAATGGGGCGGGAAGTTTGGCTTCTACGAGATTGGCGTTTATATTGGCGGCAACCGTCCCCTCGCACATGCGCAAGAGAAACCACTCTGCGGGATAATGCGCGGGCAGGGCTAGGGGATGAGACAGCAAAAACCCAAAATCGGTATCGCGCAATGAATGGAATGGGACATATTTCAAGTCTGTCGTGCTAAAGGCGCACGCAGAACCAATTTGTTGTGCCCAACAGATTCCGTCAAGACGCGGTTCGTAGGCAATTATGACATTGCCGTCATTTACGCACTCGCGCAGTTCCTTTATTTGAAGCTTAACATCGGAACAAATAGTCAGCGCGGGGGCGCCGTCTTTTGTCGCGCCTATGGCTTCCTTGGAGTAGCAGTCTACATCCATTAAAAGCTTATCTATCAGGATAACCTTCTTAACAAGCGCATAATGGCGCAGCGCGTCGGCTATGCCGGCTGAGTGCGTTATTACTGTTAAGGCGGGAGTGGGCATACATAGCTACTTTTCGTCATGCCGGTCATCGCGGCCAAAACGTTTACGTATATATTCCTTGGCATACTTAGTTTGCCCTAGGCAATATAGGACAACCACAGTAACAAATACTATTTGCAAAAAAGTCATAGCGTTAAGCATCCCAGTAATTTTTTGGAAAGCTCTGACAGCTCGGCGGATGGTGCGAGCGTCAAGGCGGAGTCCAGCACTTTAACTTCCCCGTTCATCCATATCTGTTTGGGTACTTTAAACATATACACACCCTGAACACGCTTATCTATATCTTCCGGGTTAATGTATTGCGCTTTAACAAATAATTCGCCGTCCCGCAAAAAGGTCCTTGGGACAATAGCGGAAGCAAAGCTATACACGGCATCGGTTTCATTAAATTCCTGTGTCCAGAACCTAGATATATCCAACGAGCTGGCGTTGAGCCAGTAATAGCTTACGCAATAGATATAACCTGAAGGCGCTACTTTATGCATAAAAATGCCGTTTAGAGGTAATGCAATACCTTATAATGCCCTATGAACGTGTTCTCGGGGGCTTTAGTGAGATATTATGTTCGCGGGCGAAATCCGAGAGCATAGTGGCAACCTTCTGCTCCATATCCGTTATATCTTTGAGAGCGGCGTCAACCGCGCCCGCGTCGAACAATCTCATTACCAGCAGGTCTTCCGCGTCAAAAGGCGCGGACTTGGGCAGTGTTGCGCGAATTTTCTTACAAATCTCCGCGGGTATATGCACTTTGACACAGACTCTTCCTGCGGTAGGGGCGTTAAGCGACACTTCAGCATTGTTGCGCGGCACACGTTTTACTCTGGATTTGATATTTCCGCCAATGGTATTGTTATTTGATTCTTTATTCATAATATTACAATTTTAAGAGTAGGGCTAAAAGTTGATTAAAATTCATCAAATAAGAGATCTCCATTTGATGGTTGCTGCGCAGGTGGTATAGAAGTCTGAGCCGGCACTTCACTCGCAGCAGGAGGGTTCTGGAAAGTATTTGGAGGTATCTGCAGCGTTGGATTCGCTGAGGCAGCACGGATACCCATATTTGGTGCTTCTACGGTACCGCCTGACGATATAGTAGCTCTTGCAGCATCTTCACGGTAAACATTAGGAGTGTTCGTTGTATACTCTACTGCGGATTTTGGCGCAATGATCCATCCAACATACGGATCGAAGACGGCAACCTCAGTTAGCGGATCTATCTGGCTTCTAGCAGCCTCACCATCTTGAGGTTGCGTCAACCCTGTAATCCTTAAACGTGAGGTATCGTTCAATAAAAGCGAGGCAACAGATTCTTGACTGGCGTCAGTCTGTAGAGCAAACGATTTCTCATAATGTGTCCCAAAACCATTGATAGGCGTTACGGCGTTTTCCGGTGGAATATAGTTGTTGGGCTTGCGGACAGCATCCAGATTCCATCCGCCCTTCTTAGTCACCACATACATGTATGAGCGCGGGTGGAGGTTACCATTTTCATCCACATAGGCGTCTACAGCCACCTTCTGTATTTGCGAATTCTCCCACACCGGTACAGGCTCCTCATTAGACGGGTAACTTTGAGGAGCTGGACGTTGCAGATTGGCTATGGGATAGGTCTCAGCATAGGGTTGTATAGGCGCCGCCGAAAGCCTTGAAGGTTCAAGTATAGGTGCGCCTTTCGGATCCACAGGACTTGAGGCGCATCCGGATACTAAAAATATTGTCCCAAAAGCTTGGAGGCATACATACAAAATACGGTAATTACGGCTATTCATTGTTTATAGTATAGTTCACTGAAATAACTTAGAAAGATCGGCATTACTGCTATTATTGGTTGTAGTTGAAGTACCCGCACTGTTGTTCGGGATAATGTTTCGATTATTCGCATTGCGCTGCGCATCGTATTGTGCACGTAACGCGTCAGCAGACGGTATATTTTGGGTGTTTTGGGGCATGGAGAGCCTGCGAACCATAGTGCCATTGGAGTCTACCTCAAACTTTTCCACAAGCTTGGTGCCGCTAGTTGCTGCATCATGTAACTGTTGCTGATACGCAGCCTCTGCATTATCCTTCATTCTCTTAAGCAACTCATCTTTAGAGAGAAGGTTCATACTCTTCTCAGCACGCTTATTTGAGCCTTCGTACATAATTTCAGAGAGGTCCAGATTTTGGGTCAGCATAAGTACACCGGGTGTACCTGCTGGTAGCGTATGGTATCCTGTCTGTCCCGCTATAATTTCATCTATGGTTTCTTCTAGGTAGCTCTGCACCTCACTTAAATCGGCTATAGACTCGCCCGTCTCGTCGTTTTTCCTCCCTGTTTGGGCTAATGCGGCTATAGCACCAACGTTGGCAAATTTTAGGGATGTTGCCCAGAGCGGAGCCGGTGTCCAATAGGCTTCCAACCCGAATTGCATATTTACATCATAGGCATCAGCGGAGATAGAAATTGACTTCCCGTTGGGGTACTGTAGCATGGAAAAAACGAGTGATATCCTATTGTTTTTCCCTACGGCACCCACAGCGCCGTAAATGCGCGTGCCCGCCGGAATGGCGCACTTATGGAAAAACACATTTTCCGCTACGACACCCTCAATCAAACTGCCGTTATCCAAATTTGTAGAGATGTGGGTTAATAAGTAGAATGGTATGCGGGTGCCAATCGGCATGAATTTTTCGTATTGCCCAGCTTCACTCTGTATACGTTTAATTCCTCTATCCGTTGTATTCGTAGTCGCGGTTTTTCTGGCGGTATCAGTTGCGCGGGTATACACCCTTCCTCCCTTGATATCCTTCGCGGCTTGGACAGGTTCAAAGTTTTTATCGCCATTGTCAAAATTGGTGAGATTCTGCGTTACGCTAACAGTGGCGGAACGCTTCTTCGGATCGGCGGGAAACGCGATTGATGCGTCAAATGTGGGGGCGGGCAAAATGCCGAATCCGGCAGTATACTCTTGGGGGCCGTTGGCGTTGTGCGATACATCTTCGTTGGAATCCGTAGCGTCTAGGGGGATGATATTGCCATTTCCGTCAACCGAGTATTTATTTCCATCAGGCCCAATAAAGGTTCCGGCGGGCAGTTTGTCTACAGGAGTTAAAGTACCGTTAGCCCCGACCGCGTAAATCTTCCCGTTTTTATCGGCAAAGTACATTTTTCCGTCCGGTCCGTAAAAATAGCCTTCGGGCAACGTTGTCGCTTTATTATTTGTAAGCTTCGTAATGTTGCCCTTACCGTCGGAGTGATATAATTGACCGTCGGGTCCGATAAAGTTTCCCGTGGGGAGATTGTCTATGGGGGTAAGCTTGCCGTCTTTATCTACGGCATAGATTTGCCCATTCTTGTCCTTGTAGTAGCGCTTACCGTCCGGACCTATAAAGTATCCGGAAGCTAAGGCGTCCGCGCCGACCTTTTTAATATTGCCATTACCATCCACCTTGTAGCTGGAACCATCTATCCCTGTTAAAAGAGTGTTGGCGGGCAGGGCATTAAGTTCTTTTAACGAGCCGTCCGAATTTACCAAAAATGCTTTTCCTTTTGGGTCTACATAATATTTCTTGCCGGCGGCATCGGTATAAGTTCCTTGGGGAATCTTTTGCGATAGGGCATGCAGGCCGCCTATTCCATCCGAGGTATAGGTATTACCATTTTCATCAACATAGACGCCCTTGGGTAGCACGGCGGGCACAAGGTTGCCATTCTCGTCCACCAAATAGGTTTTGCCATCGGGTGCGACATAGTATCTCTTCCCGTCAGGTCCCGTGAGATATTTACCGCCGGTTATGCCGTCACCTGCATCGAACTCGTCCACGTTTGTAATGTTGCCGTTCTCATCAATTTTATACAGCTTTCCGTCGGGCCCCCTAAATATGCCGGTACCGCCAATCTTAGCGGGTATCAAATTCCCATTGGCATCTACGGCAAAAACTTCGCCCTTGTCGTTTATGTAGTATTTCTTACCGTCGGGGCCTATGAAGTACCCTTTGGAAAGGGAGGTTTTTTGGGCGATACCATTTTCGCCACCGCCGAGCACGCGCCGAATATCGCCATTCTCATCTTTGAAATATGTACCGCCGTCCGGTCCTACAAAGTTGCCTACACCGCCAATATTCGAAGGAGTGAGCTTATTATCCGCGCCTACCAAATATACTTTTCCATCTTCGCCGCGCATGTAGGTTTTCATATCGGGGCCTTTAAAGTATCCCTTGCCACCGATGGAAGACGCGCCAAACGAAGCTTTCCCTAAAGAATCTTGGAAAAGCATGCCGTTCATCACGACATAGGGTTTGCTGTCCGTGCCGGTAAATTCTCCATTGCCGGAAATATACGGGGCTATTTCGGAAGTATCGGCATCCTCCAGATCTCCAGACGATAAAACATTGTACGCTTTGCCGTCCGGCCCCACAAATCGGCCTTTGGGTCCGGGCGTGTGCAATCTCAACTCTAGGTTACGGGAAACCGTATAGAAGCGCTTTACATCGTCCCACAATTTATAGTTAGGCGCAATTCCTACGGGGAGCCGTTTACCGCCTTTTGCCACCTGATAGAGTTTCAAGTCCTCGCCTACGATATACGAAGTATTGTTCTTGCCTGAAAGCTTGGTTCCCGCGGGAACATTGAGCGTAAATACATTGAAATTCGATTTTATGTAAAGGCCGCCGTCATCTCCCGATAGCTGTTCCAAACCGTCAAAATTAAGCGAGGCGGGATTATAGCCTTGGGTGCTGCCGTAATTTTGACCTGATAGTCCTGAGAATACCGCAGTTTGCGTAGAAAGGCTGCTTTCCGACTGTTTAGTGGGGGCGGGGCTGTAGGGGTTTCCGTCCGCATCCAACGCATTGGGCGTCCAGAGGGAGAGCGAATTTTCTAATGTATCCACATTGGTAGGTATAGCATGGGGATCTTCCTTATCGCCGGTATCGGTGGGCAGCAGAGACGGGCCGAATCCAGACATGCGTAGGAATATATAACAGAATATAAACAGGGAAGCTATAAAGATAATGGCATAAGAAGTTATGCCCAGACGGATTTTATTTCCGGAGGCGTAGTCCCTGCGAATTAAACCGAAATTAGACATGTTCTACCTTAATTTATAAACATTCTCCGGTGAAGGCGGCAGACTTAGTTCAAAGTTGTTTTTTGCAATTAGGTTAAATCCCTGCAAAAATAGATAGATATACTCTGACTGACCCGGGAACAGCAGTTCCGACATCTGCATGGACAATGTGGGCGGAAAGCTGTTGTTGGCGATTTTGACGCCAATTTGGCGGCAGTTCAAATAAGCGCCTGTAGCCCCGCCGTTTTTACGATATAGCTTCAAAACTACCATATTGTCGCTTGGAAAGCTATAGGCGGTATCCAATAAGATGGAGCAATTGCCCCAAGTATAAACTTTGTTAAGTTTATATGCGCCCATTTCCAACTGCAACGGCGTCTTATATTTTAGATGCGTATTCTCTATCGCGTGTACATACTTTTGTATTTGAATGGATTGCGGCGCGAGCGGCGGGCCGAAATTGTACTTAATATCTTCCTCTCCGGATACTAGCGACGGCAGGGTATATGCGAGAGTGTATTTTATATCTCCGGAGGAGACGATATGTATCGTAAACGCATAGGGTTTTCCCCTTAAAATCACGGTTAAATTAGTTGTGCCGGACATAACATGCGCATTGAGCGCGATGGCATTACTCTCGGGGGAAACGTCAGCTGTGACCATATTCGTGGCGCCCACGTAGACGTTCTCTATGGGAATCTCTTTTGGAAAAGACAGGTATACCACATAGCCAACGGCGATATACACATCTTGTATTACGCCGGACTCCAATAGGGTTGTATCTTTTTGAGCGTTCGTGCCAGTCCATGCGTGCTGGGGAATGATATCCGGCAGCTTGGGCGTAGCGCCATTAAATGTGGGTCCTGTCTGCGCCGCGGTTGGTGCCGCAGCTAAGATCCAACATGAAAGTAGTGCCAAGATAAATTTATAAATATGCATAAAATATTAGGTTTTATAGATTTTAAGATATCACTGGGAAAAGTGTCATTTTGCGTTCAGGGGGGTCTCGGGCGATACTTGCTTGGAAGTCTCAACTCCTCCGACTTCCCCTAGGAACTTATTGCGTTTTTCCAAATATGTTGCTTCGTCCATTCTAAGTAGCCCCACGATAGACCAACCTGCGGGATTTGCGGGAGACCGCTCGCCTTTTCTAAGCAGAATATTAAAATACAGGGGCTGAGTTACGGACTGTGAGTCGCTAGTTTGATATAGGGACATATAAATAACAGCTTGGACGCTTCTGCCCGTCTCTGTTATGAAAAAGTCGTGCACCGTGGCGGAGCGAATTATATTGTCTCCGCTGCGGGCGGTTGCGTTGCCCACGGCGGCAAGTATATTAGACGCAACAAACGGGCGTAAATCCTGTAAATAGTTTTTTTTGCCACGGGAAGTAAACAACAGGCGCATGGTGTCTATTGTTAGCGTGGAAATTTCCGCATATGAGGTGGAGTAAGGGGAGCTTACGGCAAAGTAAGACTTATTATTGTAGTCCCGTATTACAGTGGGGTATACGGTCATAGCCGACTTTATAAGTAGCACAACGCCTGCAAGCGCAGTTACCGTAAGCAGTATTTCCAATGCAAAGCGTATTTGAAAATATTTGCGCCCCTTGTTAAAAACGTTAAAAATATTTTTGTGCGGGACTAATGATATGGGGTTGTTTGCGCTCATTGTTTTAAAAGTTGAATTTTAGAGGATAGCGTTTCGTCAAACATGGAGACTTCGCTGGTGCCCGCGACCTCCGTTATGGACGCAAGGTAAAGGGTATGGCGTCCCGTCAGATGGGTGGCCGGTCGTACAAGAAAGCCCATTTCAGCCCTATACGGGATGGTTCTGGCGGGAATGCCAGCAGTATTGCCGGACTGTGTAAAGACTATCAAGTACCCTTTGACTATAACGGTAATGCGGCCGTTTTTTGATTGCCTGCTTATCAACGGAAAATCCGTGACGCATATAGTGTGCACCATGGCGCTTTCCCGCATCTTTTCAAAATTGGTATTATATGCGATTTCCGCATTAGAAATAATGTCAGGGCTAACCAAACCGGTAATCAGGTCAAATTTTTGCGGAGCGGCATAAGAGTAGTTATGGAGGGCATAGAGAGTAAGGCATGTCTGCCGCATAATTTCAATTTCACCTATATTTTGTTCGCTGTCCAAAGATTCATAGGCGGATACGATGAGCGGCTTTTTCAAGTCAACTACCTGATACTCTCTGGAATTTTGCAAATAAAAGCCCGTCCAAATAACAGCATTGATTAAAACCAATAAAATAATGGCACCATTCGTCCAGATTATCATGCGCCCTACCCATAAGAATGGGTTATATAGCACACCGCTTTTTTTGTAAATTAGCGTGGTATCTCGCGAATTGGTCGTAACATTATCTGGCGGTGTATTGGTTGGCTTTATGTCCTCTACGGAGGCGGGCAGGAGACCTTCCTTGGGTATGCTATCCGAAGGGGTGGATGTATCAGAATCTTTCCGTTTTTTGGCTCCAAATACAAATACCCGTATTTGCTCAAATATGTTATTAAGAAATTTACTCACACAATAAGTATAGGTTTGGAGCGTGAAATCTATGCGCTACCTAAAACCAATCTTCATTTTTTACAGAGTTTTTATTAGAGAACCCATTTTTTGGTATATGCAGGGACTTCTTCGCCACATTCCAAGTAGCGCGTCCGAGCACTCCCAGTCCATGCGCGGTACTTTGTGCCATGCCTTTGCCGAATTCTTTAGAACCTTGAGCAAAATTCTTTGCAGCGGACTTAATATTACTAGGCGCGTTATGTAGCGCAGATTGCGTACCTTGTGAGATAGCTGCGGCGGACGATTTAAGGTAACTAGGTGTATTGCGGATTGCGGACATAGCTGCGCCGGGTGTATTACGGAGATTTTTCCACCCAGATTTTATTTTTTCGCCACCGGATTTCAGTCTGCTAGAGATTGCATCTCTATAGTCCTTAGGTGACATGTGTCTCAACTTAGATGCCGCATTACTCGCAGCAGCTGTAGCCTTATTCGATTGTATAGCATCTGAGAATGACATTGGCTTATCAGATGACGAATCCTTAGTCGAAACGCCCTTAGCGCCAGTCTGCGCACCTGAACCCGCGGAAGTACCTGTAGCTAACGGATTATCGCTTCCCTTGTTTGCTATACTGCCGCTCGCGCCGCCGGGAGAATTAGGCGTATTAGAGGGGCTTCCCGCGGGAGCGGAGTCACCCTCATCGCCGCCTTCGTCAGATTTACCGTTATTTTGTTCGCTATCGCCGCCGCTCGCGCCGCCGGGAGATTTACCGTTATTTTGTTCGCTATCGCCGCCTTTATTAGGATCGGCTACGCCCGGAATAGAAGCCTTATTGCCGGAACCTTCATTGTCTTTTCCACCTTCTCCGCCACCTGGGGTGCCATCGCCACCGGGGGTATCTCCTCCAGCGTCGGAAAGCCCCGT
>OKXB01000881.1_pt1 | contig 33837 bp, 29 predicted proteins | sample 1601731 | NCBI WGS metagenome assembly OKXB01 (sample SAMN04414077, study PRJEB24778) | human gut metagenome | material: faecal | host: Homo sapiens
TTGCAAAGCTACTAGAAAAAAACGCATGATTTAAAATTTCATGCGTTTATCCTGAGTGATTTCTAATTTCTCTTGAAATACTTGAACAATGTTTGTTAATAATTTTTCCTATTTGTTTTAATGATATATTATTGTTTAAATTATTTTCGATAGTGTATCTATCATCTTTAGTAAGATGCATAAAATTACTCCTTCCAAAATCATAAGCACTATCAAGTATTATTATAATGTTTTTACAGTTAAATGCAACCACTTATGTTTTTAAGGTTAAATGCAACCTTTTTAAAAATAGGGGTTGCGTTTAGAAATAAATTTGAGAATGTAAAATAAAATTCAATAAATTAGCACTCATATATTGACAATGCTAAAATATAATAGTATAATGACAGTAGCACTTGGGTAATAGAGTGCTAAAGATGGTGATGAAATGTTAAATGAAAGACAAAATAATTTATTAAAAATAATTGTTGAAGATTATATTAAAAATGCTAGACCTGTTGGTTCTAAAGCAATTTGTAATATTTTAAATTGTTCTAGTGCTACTGTTCGAAACGAAATGTCTTATTTAGAGGAATGTGGCTTACTAGAAAAAACACATACATCATCTGGACGTATTCCTAGTGAAAAAGGCTATAGATATTATGTTGATAATATTATGAAACCTAAAGAATTGACTGGAGAAGATATGCTTAAATTACAAACAATCTTTTCTAATAATTCGTTAATGTTAAATGATACTATAGTTAGGAGTATGGAACTTATATCAGAACTTACTAGTTATACTGCTGTTGTACTTGGAGATTCATCTTCACTTAATAAAGTAAGTAAAATTGAAGTAGTACCTATTAATGAAACTAATTTAATAACAATTGTTGTTACTGATAAAGGACATGTAGAACATCAAAATGTATATATGGAAAAGAAAGTATCCATGGATGATATTAAAAAAACAGTTGAATTAATAAATAATTTAATTATTGGTACACCAATTGATGAAGTAAGTAGTAAACTTGAATTTGAAATAAAACCAATTATTTCACAGTATGTAGAACAACACGAAGTTTTGTATAAAGCCTTTTATAGTGCTTTTAGTAATTTTGCAAATGAAGCAACATCAGATGTTAAAGTTAATGGTACAAGTAGATTTTTAAATGAACCAGAATTTAGTAATGATGCCGACAAAATTCGAAAAATTATTAGTAAGTTTGATGATAAAACAATTGTAGATAGTATAAAGGAAGAAGATAGTGGAATCAATATTTATATTGGTAGTGAAAATGATTTTGATGACGATGTAACAATTGTTAAAACAAAATATAAAGTAAACGACGGTGAGGGTACGATTGCTTTAATAGGACCTAAACGTATGGAATATGATAGGGTAATATCTCTTCTTGATTATATTAAGAAAAATATTGATGAAAATAGCTAGGAGGTAATCAGGTGAAAGAAGAAAAAGATAAATGCGCATGTGAAGAAAGTTGCACCTGCGAAGATACTTGCAATGAAGGATGTGGTTGCACAGAGGAGTGTTGTTGCAACGATGATTGTCATTGTGATGAAACTTGCGATTGCAACGATGATTGTCACTGTGATGAAAATAAAAAAGATAAAAAGAAACATAAAAAACATGATTTAGACAAAAAAATAGAAGAATTAGAATTAAAGATTAAATCTTTAGAAGAACAAAATTTAAGAGAAAAGGCTGAAAGTATTAACTTTAGAAGACGTAAAGAAGAAGAAACAGCTAGAATATTAAAGTTTTGTAATGAAGATTTAATTAAAGATGTTTTACCAACTATCGATAATTTTGAAAGGGCTATCAAAATGGATGATGATAATCTTGAAGATGAAGTTTCCAAATTCTTAGCCGGTGTAAAAATGATATACTGTAATTTAATCGGTATATTAGAAAAATATGGTGTGAAGGCTATCGATGGAGCAAATAAACCATTTGATCCAACTTACCATCAAGCTGTCATGATGGAACATGTTGATGGTCTTGAACCAGGTATAGTTATCGAAGTTTTACAAAAGGGCTATTTACTAAAAGATAGAGTAATTAGACCTGCTATGGTTAAGGTAAGCGAATAAATAAAGGAAAGGTGATATTATGGGAAAAATAATAGGTATAGATTTAGGTACAACTAATAGTTGTGTCAGTATTTTTGAAGGTGGCGAAGCTGTTGTAATGGCTAATGCTGAAGGTCTTAGAACAACGCCATCAGTAGTTGCTTTTAAAGGAGATAACATTATTGTTGGTCAAAAAGCTAAAAACCAAGCAATGACTAATAAAGATACTGTTGTTTCAATTAAAAGGGACATGGGTACAGATAAAAAAGTAAAGATATCAGCAACTAATAAAGAATATACTCCACAAGAGATAAGTGCAATGATTCTTTCTGATTTAAAGAAAACAGCTGAAAATTATTTAGGTGAAACTGTAAAAGAAGCAGTTATTACTGTTCCAGCATATTTCAATGATTCACAAAGACAAGCAACTAAGGATGCTGGTAAAATTGCTGGTTTAGATGTTAAGAGAATTATCAATGAACCAACAGCTGCTGCTCTTGCATATGGTCTTGATAAACAAGAAAAAGATGAAAAAGTATTAGTTTATGACTTAGGTGGAGGAACATTCGATGTATCTGTTCTTGATATTGGCGGCGGAGTATTCGAAGTTCTTGCAACAAGTGGTAATAATAAATTAGGTGGAGATGATTTCGATAAGAGAATCATGGACTACTTAGTTGATGAATTTAAAAAGGAAAATGGTATTGATTTAACTAAAGATAAAATGGCTATGCAACGTTTAAAAGAGGCTGCTGAAAAGGCTAAAAAAGATTTAAGTGGAATGAGTTCTACAGAAATTTCATTACCATTCTTATCACAAAATGATGATGGACCAGTTCATATGAATATGACATTATCAAAGGCTAAATTTGAAGATTTAATTAGAGATCTAGTTGAATCTACATTAACTCCAGTTAGAGATGCTTTAAAAGAAGCTGGTCTTACTGCAAGTAAAATTGATAAGGTATTATTAGTAGGTGGTTCAACTCGTATTCCAATGGTACAAGAATTAATCAAGAAAGAACTTGGAAAAGAACCATCTAAGGGAGTAAATCCTGATGAAGTAGTTGCTATGGGTGCTGCTATCCAAGGTGGAGTTTTAACAGGTGAAGTAAATGATATCGTTCTTCTTGATGTTACACCTCTATCACTTGGTATTGAAACACTTGGTGGTGTATGTACAGTATTAATTCCAAGAAATACAACTATTCCAACTAGTAAATCTCAAGTATTCTCAACTGCTGCTGATAATCAACCAGCTGTAGATATTCATATCTTACAAGGTGAAAGACCAATGGCCGCTGATAATAAGACACTTGGAAGATTTCAACTTGCCAATATTCCACCTGCACCTCGTGGCGTTCCTCAAATTGAAGTTACATTTGATATAGATGCAAACGGTATTGTTAACGTTAAGGCAAAAGATCTTGGAACTAATAAGGAACAATCTATTACTATTACTGCATCAACTAACTTAAGTGATGATGAAATAGATAAGATGGTAAAAGAAGCAGAAGCTAACAAAGAGGCAGATGAAAAGAGAAAACAAATGGCTGATGTTAGAAATGAAGCTGAGCAAGTAATCTTTGCTACTGAAAAAGCTATTAAAGATTTAGGAGATAAGATTGATTCTAAAGACAAAGAAAAAGCTGAAAATGAAATTAAAGATTTAAAAGATGCCTTAGAAAAAGATGATATGGATGATATTAAATCTAAAAAAGATAAATTAAATGAAACAGCTATGGCTTTTGCAACTAAAGTTTACGAAGAGGCTGCAAAACAAAATAAAACTGAAGAAACATCTTCAGATGAAGAAAGCGGATCAAATAAAAAAGACGATAACATAAAAGATGCTGAATATGAAGAAAAATAAAATGAAGTTCTAGTGATCCTAGAACTTCTCTATTATAGGAGAGAAAATGAAACAAAAGTTAAGAGAAGAAATAAGTAATGAATATAAGTGGGATTTAGAAGCAATATATAAAAATAAAGAAGAATTTGAAGATGAATTAAAAAAGATAGAACAAGAAATAGACAAAATAGATAAATATAAGGATATATTAATGGAAAGTAGTTCTAACTTATTAGAATGTTTAGAACTAGATACCAATATATCAAGACGTTTATCTAAAGCACATACGTATGCTAATTGTTATTTTGATTCAGATACAGGAAATGCTAGTTATCAAGAAATGCTAGGTAAAGTAAATAATTTATATCAAAAATATAGTGAAAAGATTTCTTTTATAGAACCATCTATTTTGAAGTGTGATTATAATACTATTCAAAAATATATGGAAGAGTCTCCAAAACTTAAAAGTTATGAACGAAATTTAAAAGAAATATATCGTTTTAAAAAGTATATATTATCAGATAATGAAGAAAAAATAATATCTAATTTAGAAAAAGCCCTTGATAGTTCAAGTACGACATATGAGTCTCTTACTGATACAGATATGACTTACGGTAATATTATAGATGCAAACGGCGAAAGTGTTGAACTTACGGATAGTAATTACAATAAGTATATTAAGTCTAATGATAGAAGAGTAAGAAAAGAGGCTTTTGATGAATTATATAGAGTTTATAGTAACTTTAAAAATACTATTTGCTCTACTATAAAGGGAAATATAGAAGCCAATACTAGTATCGCTAAAATAAGAGGTTATAATAGTTCTATTGAGGCATCATTATTTAGTGATAATATAGATGTATCTGTTTATAATAATTTAATTGATACTGTATCTAATAATTTATCATCATTATTTAAATATTATGATTTAAAGAAAAAGATACTTGGTTTAGATGAAATGCATTTATATGATACTTATGTATCAATCATTAATGAAAAACCAAGAGAATATACTTTTGATGAAGCCAAAGAATTAGTAAAAAAAGCACTAAGTGTACTTGGTGATAAATATATAAATGATTTAAATAATGCTTTTACAGAAAAATGGATTGACATATATAACAATAAAGGTAAAAGGGGAGGAGCATATTCTGGTGGATCATATGATACATATCCTTATGTCCTTCTAAATTTTGAAGGTACTCTTAATGATGTATCAACCCTTGCCCATGAACTAGGTCATTCTATGCATAGTTATTATTCTAGACTAAATAATAGTTATCAAGATAGTAATTATAAAATATTTGTAGCCGAGGTTGCTTCAACTGTAAATGAATTATTACTTTCTAAATATTTACTTAAAAATACAAGTGATAAACGTGAAAAATTAATTATTCTTAATAATTTGTTAGACTTATTTAAAGCAACAATTTTTAGACAAACTATGTTTGCTGAATTTGAAAAAAATATTTATGAAAAACATGAAAAAGGCGAAATATTAACAGCAGAATTATTATGCAATGATTATTATGAATTGAATAAAAAATATTTTGGTAATAGTGTTTACGTAGATGATGAAATTAAATATGAATGGGAAAGAATTCCACACTTTTATTATTATTTCTATGTCTATAAATATGCAACAGGTTTATCAGCCGCTTGTTATATTGTAAATGGTATTTTAAGTGGTTCTAAAGATGCACTTGATAATTACTTAAAATTCTTAACATTAGGTGGTTCTATGGATCCACTTGATGAACTTAAAGTTGCTGGTATTGATATGACAAAACCAGAGGCTATTTTGTCTGCTATACATATGTTTGATGAAATATTAGAAGAATTTGAACAATTATATAATGCTTAAAAGAGGTGAGATGTAAATGAATAAAAGAGATTATTATGAGGTACTAGGAGTATCTAAAAGTGCAACCGATGATGAAATAAAAATGGCTTTTAGAAAACTTGCTAAGAAGTATCATCCAGATATTAATAAAGATCCAGATGCACCTGCTAAATTTAAGGAGGCCCAAGAAGCATATTCTGTACTATCTGATGCATCCAAAAGAGCACAATATGATCAATTTGGTCATGCTGCTTTCCAAGGTGGCGCTGCTGGAGGAAATTCTGGTGGATTTGATTTCTCTGATTTTGATTTTTCTGACATATTTGGAGATTTGTTTGGTGGATCATCATTCTTTGGAGGAAGAAGATCAGCACAAGGATTTAGTCGTGCAAGAAAAGGCAATGATTCCATTATGCGTGTTGATTTAACCTTTGAAGAGGCAGTGTTTGGAACAAAGAAAACTATTAATGTAAATGTATCTGAAACATGTGATGATTGTCATGGCAAAGGTGGTTTTGATGAAAGTACATGTACTGTTTGTCATGGTAGTGGTCAAGTAACAGCAGAACAGCGAACTTTATTTGGAACATTTATGACACAAACAACTTGTTCTGCATGTCATGGTAAAGGTAAAGTTTTTAAGGAAACATGTAAAACATGTCGTGGTAATGGTCGAATAAAGAAAAATAAAGATTTAGAAGTAAAAATACCAGCAGGTGTTAATACAGGTAATCAACTTCGTTTATCAGGTAAAGGTGAAGCTGGTGTTAATGGTGGACCAAATGGAGATATTTATTTAGAGTTTTATGTTAAAAACCATCCATTATTTGTCCGTGAAAATAATGATATCTATTTAACACTACCACTTACTATTACGGATGCTGTTTTAGGATGTAAAAAAGATATACCAACTTTATATGGGGATGTAAAATTATCTATTCCAGAAGGATCTATGTCTGGAGATAAACATCGTTTAAAGGGTAAAGGTGTTGAGGATGTTAATACGGGTCGTAAAGGTGATATGTATGTTGTACTTAATATCATTACGCCAAAAAAATTATCTAGAGATCAAAAGAAATTATTTGAAGAATTATCTAAAACTGATTTGGAATCCGGTAGTGATTTTAAAAAATTAAGAGAATACTTATAAAATAGCCTATGGCTATTTTTTCTTTTTACAAATGAATATTATAATGTTATACTAATGTTAGGTGATAAAAATGGATTTTCGTGATATTAAAGAATTTTTTAAAGACTCGTTAAAATATATTATAATGATAATAGTTATTTTATTTCTTGTTATTTGTGTTGTCTCTTTTCATCAAGTAATGGGTCCATCTATGAATAAAACATTATCGGAAGGAGACGTTGTACTAGTAAATAAATTTATTTATAAATTTAGAAAGATCACAAGAAATGAAATAGTAGTATTAAAACATGATGAAAAATTATTGATCAAGAGAATTGTTGGTCTACCAGGAGAAAGTGTTGCATATAATAATAATATACTGTACATAAATGGAAAAGGATATAATGAAAAATTTGTAAGTTCTAAAACTGATGATTTTGATATAAAAGATTTAGGATATGAAACAATTCCTGATGACTATTATCTTGTATTAGGTGATAATCGTGCTAATTCAATGGATAGTAGAGATTTTGGTTTAGTTAAGAAAAGTGATATTGTAGGAAAAGCCTCAGTTAGGATATGGCCATTAAATAAGATAAAATTTGTAAAATAAGGTTGACAAAGATAAATTATTTATTTAAAATTAATCTAACGGCAAAGTTATCGAAAGGTAATGACGCAAAACTCTAGAGCCTAAGGTATTTATACTATGGTAGTCAGCTGCATTTATACGTATTTGTATAAATGTTTTTTTGTGAGAAAAAGGAGAGTATAGGTATGAAGAAAAAAATTATAGGTATTGCTATCTTTGTTTTTGCTGGATTATTTGCCTTTACGTTTGCTAACCCAAAAGAAAATTTGGATGAAGTAAAAGATAATAATTCTATCAAACAAGATGTACCTAAAAGTAGTGAAGAGAAAAAAACAGATGTGGAGGAGCCTATTATTAATAATGAACCTATTAATAATGATGTTTTTAAACCTGTTGTAGTTGCAACTAATTATGACTTAAAAAAGGCTAAAGAAGATGCTATTAAAGAGTTAGAAAATTATGTAAATAAAGACGACTATAGAGAAGAAGAACAAAATAAAATAGATGAAATTATTGATAATGCCAAAAATAAAATTAATTCTTCTATTGGAATTGATGATATAAACAAAATTAAAGAAGAAGCAAAAAAACAACTTGATGACTTAAAAACAGATAATGAATATTGCTCTGAAGAATTAGAAAAGGCTAAAAAAGACGCTATCACTGAATTAGAAAACTATGTTGATAAAGATGATTATCGTGAAAAAGAACAAAAGGAAATCAATGAGATAATTGACAGGGCTAAAGAAGATATTAATGAGGCAACTAAAATAGAAGATATAAATTCTATTAAAGAAGAAGCTGAAAAAGAAATCGATAACTTAAAAACTGATAAAGAGTTAACTGAAGAATTAGAAAAAACTAAGAAAGATGCTATCAGTGAATTAGAAAACTATGTTGATAAAGATGATTATCGTGAAAAAGAACAAGAAGAAATTGATAAGATAATTGAAAGAGCTAAAGAAGAAATTAATAATTCAAATGAAATCGATGAAGTAAATTCTATTAAAGATGATGCTAAAGATAAACTTGATGACTTAAAAACAGATGATGAGTATAGTGCTGAGGAATTAGAAAAGGCTAAAAAAGACGCTATCAGTGAATTAGAAAATTATGTTGATAAAAATGATTATCGTGAAAAAGAACAAGAAGAAATTGATAAGATAATTGAAAAAGCCAAAGAAGAAATTAATAATGCAATTGAAATTGAAGAAGTAAACTCTATTAAAGAAAAGGCTGAGGAAGAACTAGATAAATTAAAAACAGATGATGAATATCGTTCTGAAGAATTAGAAAAGGCTAAAAAAGACGCTATCAGTGAATTAGAAAATTATGTTGATACAGATGATTATCGTGAAAAAGAACAACAAGAAATTGCCGAAATAATAGAAATTGCTAAAGATAAAATTAATAATACAGCTAAAATAGAAGAAATAAACCATATTAAAGAAGTTGCTGAAAGAGAATTAGATGCATTAAAAACAGATGCTGAATATAGTGCTGAAGAATTAGAAAAAGCTAAAAAAGATGCTATCAATGAACTAGAAAATTATGTAGATGCAGATAATTATCGTGAAAAAGAACAACAAGAAATTGCTGAAATAATAGAAAAAGCTAAAGAAGATATTAATAAGGCAACTAGCACAGAAGAAGTAAATTCTATTAAAGAGGCTGCTGAAAGAGAATTAGATAAATTAAATACAGATGCATATCTTACATATTTAGAGCAATTAGAAAAGGCTAAAAAAGACGCTATTAATGAGTTAGAAAACTATGTTGATAAAAATGCTTATCGTGAAAAAGAACAACAAGAAATTGATAAAATAATTGAAAACGCTAAAGAGAAAATTAATAAGTCAACTAGCATAGAAGAAGTAAATTCTATTAAAGAAGAGGCAGAAAGAGAACTAGATGCATTAAAAACAGATGCAATGCTTACAGCGTTAGAATTACAAAAGGCTAAGGAAGATGCTATTAATAACTTAAAAGCTTATAGAGATAGTAATTTAGTAGATAATTATTATGATGAAGGAACTAAAATTATTAATAAAGCTATTCCTGAAATAAATAACGCTAACGATATAAATAGTGTAAATACTATTTATAATAATTATTTAGAACAATTAAAAGAATTAAAAGAAATGCAAGATTATCAAAAATCAAGTAAATTTGATATTACGTTTGGTCAATTTGAAACAAATGGAACTTGTAAAAGAGAAGGCTTATTTGGAATTTGTCTTGAATATAATAAAGTTATGAAACCAAATGCTACTATTACGAAAAAAGACAATATTAAAGTAGCACTAATATTCCCACAAATTAATAATGTTACAATTAAATATGATGGTAGAACAGTTGATAGCCCATATTTATTTTGGGATGGTACTGATAAGGAAGACATAACTAATGTTAAACATATAACTGTTGAATATATGATTTTAGGAGATAAAATTTTCTGTGGATCATATGTAGATACTTATGAAGTTAAAAAAGATATAAATGGTAATTATTATGCACAGTTAATTTCTAATGTAAAAAAATAGTTAAATAAAAGAAAGTTCATTTTGACTTTCTTTTTTTGTGTGTTATAATGTTTTTGGGATGTGAATATAATGGCATATGTTAAGTATAAAGAATTAACCAAATATTTTAATTTTAATAAAGAAATAGATAAAGATAATTTACCTAAATATGTGCTAGACTATGTTGATGAGGGAGAAGTTATTTATAAGGCTTATAAAACAATGAGCGATAGAGGGATATTTACCGATTCAAGAATGATTCTTTTTGATTTTAAACCTATTGGTAAAAATAAGAAAATACATATATTACCCTATAAATCAATTTCATCAGGTGCCATTTTATTTAAAATTTCATCAGGTGCTATCCTTTTATCATTTGATAGTGGATATCAAATGCGATTAAATTTTGTTAAAATGGATGCATCTGCTAAAACAGAACTTAGAAAATTATTTAGTTATATTATGAATAAAGCTAATAAAATATAATTTAATAGAAAGAGGAAATAATTATGGAAGATATTTTATTTGAAACAGAAAGTAATATGGAGCAAGCAATTGCTAACATGGAAAAGAGACTTACTAATATAAGAGCAGGACGTGCCAATCCAGCTATTTTAGATGGAGTTACAGTTATGTACTATGGTGCCCCAACGCCACTTAAACAACTTGCTAATATATCAATACCAGAGGCAAGACAACTATGTATTAAACCTTTTGATAAGTCCTGTTTAGGTGCTATTGAAAAGGCTATTTTTGAGGCTAATATTGGTTTAACACCTAATAATAATGGAGAAACAATTATTTTAAATATACCTGCTCTTACAGAAGATACACGTAAAGATTATGTTAAACAAGCAAAGACAATTGCTGAAGATTGTAAAATTGCTCTAAGGAATATTAGACAAGATGCTAATAATAATATTAAAAAACTTGAAATACCAGAAGATGATATTAAAAATGGTAATGAAGAAGTTCAAAAATTAATTGAGAAGTTTAATAAAACAGTTGATGAGAAATTTAAAGTAAAAGAAAATGAATTAATGAGTATATAGTTACTCATTATTCTTGTATTTACATATTAATTTTGCTATAATAATCGTAGTTTGGAGGCAAATATGAAAAATATATTAAATTCGTTTACAGGTCTAAATAAAAAATTAATAACATACCTTGTTATTGCTGTTGGTGGACTTATATTACTTTTTATTATTTTAGGAATAATAAGCTCTTTACGAGGTAAAAGAATGTCTTTTGATAAAGTAGAACAACAAATGCAAGAGGCCGCTAAGGCTTATTATAAAGATAGAGTATCTGAATTACCAGGTAATAATGGCGGAAAGGTTGAAGTTGATGCTTTAACTTTAAAAGAAGCAGGAAAAATAAAAGACTTAAGTAAAATTACTAAAAAAGGTGCTGTTTGTACTGGAAAAGTTGTTGTAGAAAAAAATGGTGATTATTATTTATATACACCTTATCTTGATTGTGGTGAAACATATCAAACAATTAGTTTAACTGATAAAATAAAGAGTGATAATCCTGTTGTAACAGAGAAAGATGGTTTATACCAAATAGGTGATAATTTAGTATTCAGAGGCGAAAATGTAAATAATTATGTAAGTTTTGCTGGTAAAAAGTGGAGAATAATTCGTATTAATAACGATGGAACACTTAGATTATTACAAGATGATATTACTTATACTGGTGTATGGGATGATAGATATAATATTAATAAACAAGGTAATACAGGAATTAATGATTATATGATTAGTAGATTAAAAGATGGACTTGAAAGAATCTATACTGAGGAAAGTATTTTTAATGATACAAGTAAATCTAAAATGGCTTTTAAAAATTTATGTATTGGTAAAAGATATGAAGATGAAACAAATAATACAGGTAGTGTTGAATGTGCAACAGTTGCTGAAAATATGCCTGTTGGTTTAATGCAAGTTAATGAATATATGGTTGCAAGTCTTGATAAAAATTGTGTATATTCATATGATACACAGTGTTCTAACTACAATTATTTAGCAAACTATACTAAGACAACATGGACTCTAACTGCTGATGCTGCCAATACACATAAGGCTTATAAGTTTAATGGATATGGTTATACAAGTTCAACAGCATCTGGTGAAACTGGGCTCAGACTTGTTATATATTTAAGTGGAAATTTAAAATATACATCAGGAAATGGTACTATAGATAATCCTTACGTTGCTTAAAATTAAATATAAAATAGAGGAAACATTAATACGTTTCCTTTTTGTTTTTTGTAAAAAATTTTAGAATACATGTATTTTATAAAAAAATATGTTGCATTTTTTTTAAAGATATGTTATCGTTATAAACGATAAATGAAAGGGTTGATATTTTTGCCCAAGATTAAGATAAATTATTTTTTAAAAACTAATAATGAAATAATAGAAAAAAAACTTAATGGAATTTATCATGATAATATAATTACTTTTAAGGATAATAATGTTATAACTAGTATATTATTAAATAATAATATATTAAAAAGAGAAGGTAATGATTATATTATAAATATAGATTTAAATAATATATCATGTAAATATTATTTTAAAAAAGAAAATAAATATATAGATTTTGATATACATTTAAATAATTATACTAAAGATGATAATAGTATACATATAGATTATTACATTATTTATGATAATATAAATAGAATTAATATTTTATTTAAGATAAATTATGAGGTGATTAAATGATAACAAAAGAAAACCTAATTGATATAATACTAAAGACAAATCTTGGTATTGAAAAGGACGATATTATTATTGAAATCCCTAAAGATAGGGCACTTGGTGATTTTGCTATGCCATGTTTTGGACTTGCGAAAAAGATGCATCAAAATCCGAGTATTATTGCTAGTAATATATTAGAAAAAATGGATAAAAGTAATTTTGATAATATTGAAATTAAAAATGGATATATAAATTTCTTTTTAAATAAAAGAAAGACAGTAGAAAATATCATAAATAGTGTTCTTAATGAGAAAGATAAATATGCAAATAGTGATATAGGAAATGGTAAAAATATTGTTATTGATTATTCTGCTCCAAATATTGCTAAACCATTTGGAGTTGGTCATTTAAGAAGTACAGTTATTGGAAATGCTATTAAAAATATTTATAAAAAATTAGGATATAATGTTATAGGTATTAATTACTTAGGTGACTGTGGCACGCAGTTTGGTAAATTAATATATGCATATGAAACATGGGGAAATCCTGAAGAAGTAAAAAAGAATCCTATTAGAGAATTAAATAAATTGTATGTAAAATTTCATGAAGAGGCGGAGAAAAATCCTAGTTTAAATGATGAAGGTAGAAGAATTTTTAAGGAACTTGAAGATGGAAATCCTAAATATAAAGAAATATGGAAATGGTTTAGAGATGAATCTATTTTAGAGTTTAAAAAAACTTATGATTTACTTAAAATAAATGATTTTGAAGTATGGTCTGGAGAATCTTTTTACATAGAACCTGCTAAAGATGTTATTAAGGAACTTGATAGTAAGCATTTACTTCAAATAAGTGAAGGTGCAACAATTATTGATTTAGGAAATGATATGGCACCAGCCTTAATAAAACGAACAGATGGGGCAACTCTTTATATAACTCGTGATTTAGCGGCTTTATTAGATAGAAAAAAAACATATGATTTTGAAGAAGCTTTATATGTTGTTGGTAATGAACAAACGTTACACTTTAATCAAATAAAGGCCGTTATTAATAAAATGGGATATGATTTTAGTAATCAAATTCATCATATACCATTTGGTCTTGTTCTACAAGATGGTAAGAAAATGTCAACTAGAAAAGGTAAGACAGTTATTTTACATGATGTACTTGTAGAGGCTGTTAATCTTGCTAGTACATATGTAAAAGAACATGTATCAGAGAATATTGATGAAGTTAGTAAAATGGTAGGTGTTGGTGCTGTAATATTTAATGATTTAAAGAATTACCGTACTAATGATATTGATTTTAATTTACAGGATATACTTAAATTTGAAGGAGAAACAGGTCCTTATTTACAATATACATATGCAAGAATAAAATCTTTACTATCACATAAAATAAATACTGAAATAAATTATAATGAGATAGTTATTGATGAATATATATGGAATATTGTCTTTAAATTATCTGATTTTAAAAATATAATTATAAAAGCAAAAGAAGGATATGATCCATCTATAATTGCTAAATACTTATTAGAACTTGCGGGACTGTTTAATAAATTTTATGCGAATGTAAAAATTATTGATAATGATGAAATAAATTCAGTATTTAGGTTAAATGTTGCTGAAGCTGTATCAATAGTTATAAAAGAAGGACTTAGAATTTTAGGAATAGAAACGCCAAATAAAATGTAGGAGGATATTTTATGAAATTAAAAGATATGACAATAGAAGAATTAGAAACTTTATCTTACGCTGATTTAGCTTATCTAATTTTAAAAGAAAATAATAAATCAATGAATACACCATCAGTATTTAAAGAAATATGTAAGTTACTTGGAATATCTGATGAAGAATATAGTGCTAAAATAGGAGATTTTTATACATCACTAACAACCGATAAAAGATTTGTATTACTTGAGAATGCTGAGTGGGACTTGAGAGATAATCATTCAATTAAGATTGTTATGGATGATGAAGATGACGAAGAAGAAGCACTTGATGAAGAAAGTGAAGATATTGAGGATTCAAATGAAGAAATAGAAGATGATATTGACACTCAAGTAGATGATGATGATATTGTAGATGACGATGATGATTTAGATGATTTAGCCATTGTTGATGAAGATGAAGAATTAGGAGAGAACTAATTCTTTTTGAATTGTTGATTATTTGATATAATTATAGTATAATTTTCATATCGGAAAGGAAAATACTTATGATAGAGAGATTAAATGCAATAGAAGAAAAATACAATGAAATTTCAAATGAACTTATGAATCCTGATACTATTTCAGATATTAAGAAAACACTTAGTTTAACTAAAGAACAATCATCACTTAGAGATGCATATGATATATATCAAGTATATAAACAAGTTTTAAGTGATATAGATGCTGCTAAAGAAATGACTAAAGATCCTGAAATGGCTGAATTTGCTAAAGAAGAACTTAATGAATTAGAAGAGAAGAAGACTAATTTAGAAAAACAAATAGAAGTCATTCTTTTACCAAAAGATCCTAATGATGGTAAAAATGTTATTGTTGAAATAAGAGGTGCTGCTGGTGGAGATGAAGGAAATATCTTTGCTGGGGACTTATTTGAAATGTATCGTAAACTTTGTGAAAAAGAAGGATGGAAAATAGAAATGATTGATGAAGAACGTTCTGAGGCAGGAGGTTATTCATTGATTAGTTTTATGGTTAAAGGTGAAAATGTTTATTCAAAATTAAAATATGAATCAGGTGCACATCGTGTACAAAGGGTTCCTGTTACTGAAACACAAGGAAGAGTACATACTTCAACTGCTACTGTTCTTGTTATGCCAGAAGCTGAAGAAGTAGACTTTGAACTTGATATGAATGAAGTTAGAGTGGATATTACTCGTAGTAGTGGTTGTGGAGGACAAGGTGTTAATACAACTGATTCTGCTGTTCGTCTAACACATATTCCAACGGGAATAGTTGTTTATTCACAAACAGAAAGAAGTCAAATCAAAAATAAAGAAAAAGCCATTAAAATATTAAAAACAAGACTTTATGATTTAAAAATGCAAGAGAGAGAAAAAGAATTAGGTGCTGAGCGAAAGAGTAAAATAGGTACAGGAGATCGTTCTGAGAAAATAAGAACATATAATTATCCACAAAATAGAGTAACAGATCATAGAATAGGATTTACTTTAAATACACTTGATCGTATTATGGCTGGTGATATAGATAAAGTAATTGATGCATTAATTATAGAGGATCAAAATAGAAAATTAAGAGAAGGCTAATATGTCAGATACTGAGTATTTAGAAAAATATTTACCGAAAGAAAAATTAGAAGAAGGTAAATTAAGACTAAAAAAAGGAGAACCAGTACAATATATAGTTGGTAATGTTGATTTTTATGGAAATAAAATTAATGTCAATAAAAATGTTTTAATACCTAGATTTGAAACGGAAGAATTAGTAGAAAAAACAATTAATTATATCAAAAAGTATTTTGGTAAAAAAATAGACATCGTTGATCTTGGTACTGGTAGTGGTTGTATTGCCATTACATTAAAAAAAGAAATAGATTGTAATATGGATGCGGTTGATATATCAAGTAATGCTCTATCTGTTGCAAGAGAAAATGCTAAAATAAATAATGTTGATATCAATTTTTATGAAGGTGATATGTTAAAACCATTAAATAAAAAATATGATGTTATTATATCTAATCCACCATATATATCATATAATGAAGAAATAATGGATATTGTAAAAAGCAATGAGCCTCACTTGGCTTTATATGCAGAGGATAATGGGCTATATTTTTATAATAAAATACTTGAAGGTGCAAGTAAATATTTAAAAGATAAAAGTTTACTAGCCTTTGAAATAGGTTATACACAGGGAATAGAAATAGTATTCACAGCAGAAAAATATTTTCCACAAGCTAAAATATTATTAGAAAAAGATTTACAAAATAGAGATAGATTTGTCTTTATATTGAACAATATATAAATGTGTATATTGTTTTTTTTGTAATTATATTATATAATAAAGCAAGAATAATAGGGAGTTGAATCTCATGGGAAAATTAAATAATAAAGGATTTGCTATTGCAAGTATTTTATATTCAATAATGGTATTATTTTTACTATTATTACTTAGTATTTTAGGAATACTTGGTAATAGAAAAGCTATTCTTGATAAGAATAAAAAAGATATATTAGAAGAACTTAATAAAGAAGTTTTATATAATAGAATAAATTTTGAACATAAAAATATTACTATTATTAATAGAGGTAATATAGATGATATAAGATTTGCACTACTTGATGGTGTAACAGCACTAGATAGTAATGGTAATACAATTGGAACTGATAAAATAAATTATAATTTGGATTTAACTAATATTGAAAATAAATCTTATTATGTTACTTATACAGTAAATCAAGATGATAAAACTATTACTTCTACAAGACAAATAACTTTTGTACCAGATAGTACGGATTATACAAATAATTTTGATTATACCGGTGATTCTCAGACATTTACTACTAAATATGATGGAAATTATAAGGTGGAGTTATGGGGAGCACAAGGTGGAAGTATGACCGGTACAGGTTATAGAAGTGATGGCTCTTCGAGAGGTGAACTTACATACACAGGTGGTAAAGGTGCGTATACAAATGGTATAATACAATTACCTAATAACCAAGCATTATATGTACATGTTGGTGGTCAAGGATGTAGTAACAAATATGGAATAGGCGGATGTGAGACAGGCGGGTATAATGGCGGCGGCCTTTTAGTTGGAGGTCAAGGTATTTTTGGTGGTTCCGGTGGCGGAGCAACTGATATAAGGCTTACATCAGGGTCATGGAATAATTTTAATGGATTAAAATCTAGAATAATGGTATCTGCTGGTGGTGGCGGAGCAAATTTTAGAAATCAAGGCTTTGGTGAGGGTAATGGTGGAGATGGTGGCTCATTAATAGGAATAAACGGTTATGAGGCTTTAAGTGAAGGTAGTTATTTTAGGCCGGATTATGATGCTGGATACCAAATAGGATCAGGTGCAACTCAAAAATCTGGTGGATATGCCGTTGTGCATTACCTTAATGGAACAATTGGAGAGGAAAGAAGCAATACTCATTTAGGCTTTTTTGGATATGCTACCCAAATTGGAAACCAAACTGGTGGTGGATCTGGATACTATGGTGGTGGAAGTAACGGTCATGGAGGTGCTGGAGGTGGCTCATCCTTCATATCAGGATATGATGGATGCGATGCTATCGCCGAAAACTCTACGGAAGATAATATAGTTCATACTGGACAGTCAGTACATTATAGTGGTTATAAGTTTAATAATGCTGTAATGTATGCTGGAAATGAAGAAATGCCAACTCATGATGGAACTAGTACTATGATTGGTAATAGTGGAAATGGATATGCTAAAATATCTTTGATATATTATTATTAATACTTGTAATTAATTTAAAAATATTTTATAATAGTGCTATTAAAGGCAATGAACAAGAGGAGTAAAATAAATATATTTTATAGAAAGTTAGTGGTTGATGGAAACTAATAAATATATTATTTGAAGGTAGCTTGGGAGCTTTATTTCTGAAATAGATTAAGAAATAATGTTAGTCGCATTAAGACTTTAAGGTAATAATTTATTATTACAAATTAAGGTGGTACCACGTAAATCACGTCCTTATTATATAGGATGTGATTTTTTTAGGAGGATTAATATGTTAGAAGAATTTACAAAATACGTAAATAATTATGATATGAATGATGAAAATATTAGACTTAAATATAATCATAGTATTAGAGTAATGGAACTTAGTCATAAATATGCACAAATATTAGGTTTTAATGATGAAGATATTTATCTTGCAACATTAATTGGATTGCTACATGATATAGGAAGATTTGAACAATTAAAAGTTTATCATAGTTATAATGATAGAGAAACGATTGATCATGCTGAATATGGAATAGAGCAATTATTTGATAAGGGTTTAATTAAAAATTTTATAAAAGATGAAAAGTATTATGACATAATTAAATACGCCATTAAATATCATAATAAATTTAAATTACCTGTTTGTGATAATGAAAGAATGATGATGCATGCTAAATTAATAAGAGATGTTGATAAAATAGATATTATATATTTACTTGGGTATTTAGGTGAATTAAATTCTAAGGCAACAGATGATAATTTATCACCTGAAATAATAGCTGGCTTTAAGAATTATAGCTGTGTTGATGACAAGTATATTAGAAATCATAATGATAATTTATCTAGAACATTTGGTTATGTGTTTGATATTTATAATCCCGAGTTATTACCAGAAATAAAGAAAAATATCTATTATTTCTATAAACAAATAGATGGTGAAAAACATTTTAAAGAAATATATAATATTGTTAATAAATATATTGATGAAAGGATTGATAATAATGCTAGATACTAAGTATAATCATTTAGAAGTAGAAAAAGAAAAATATAATAAATGGAAAGAAAAAGGGTATTTTAATAGTGGCGATTTAAGTAAGAAACCATATGCCATAGTTATTCCACCACCAAATGTAACAGGTAAACTACATTTAGGTCATGCTTGGGATACAACACTTCAAGATATAATGATTCGTTATAAAAGAATGGATGGATTTGATGCTATGTGGCTTCCTGGTATGGATCATGCTGGAATTGCTACACAAGCCAAAGTAGATAAAAAATTAAAAGAAATGGGAATTAATCCAAGAAGTATGGAAAGAAGCAAATGGCTAGAAGTAGCATGGGATTGGAAAAAAGAATATGCTGAAAATATTCATAATCAATGGGCTAAACTTGGTCTTAGTTTAGATTATAATAGAGAGAGATTTACTCTTGATGAAGGACTTTCTAAGGCGGTAAGACGTGTATTTGTTGATTTATATAATAAGGGATTAATATATCGTGGTGAACGTATAATTAACTGGGATCCAGAGGCTATGACAGCTCTTTCCACAGAAGAAGTTATATATAAAGACGATGAAGGTGCTTTTTATCACTTAAAATATTTTATAGAAGGAACAAATGATTATCTTGAAGTTGCAACAACACGTCCTGAGACTTTATTTGGTGATACAGCTGTTGCTGTTAATCCAAACGATGATAGATATAAACATTTAATTGGTAAAAATGTTATATTACCAATAGTAAATAAATTAATACCTATCGTTGGTGATGAGCATGCTGATCCAGAATTTGGAACAGGTGTTGTTAAAATAACACCTGCACATGATCCTAATGATTTTGAAGTAGGAAATAGACATGGATTACCAAGAATTGTTGTAATGAATCCAAATGCTACAATGAATAGTAATGCTGGTATATATGAGGGTCTTACAAGAGAAGAGTGTCGTGAAAAATTAGTTAAAGATTTAGATGAACAAGGCCTTCTTATCAAAATAGAAAAAATGGTACATAATGTAGGACATTCTGAAAGAACAGATGCTGTTGTTGAACCATATTTATCAAAACAATGGTTTGTTAAAATGCGTCCTCTTGCTGATCGAGTACTTGAAAATCAAAAAAACAAAGATACAAAAGTAAATTTTGTACCTGAAAGATATGAGAAAACAATGAATCACTGGATGGAAATAACTTATGATTGGTGTATTTCTAGACAATTATGGTGGGGTCATCAAATACCTGCATGGTATAAAGATGATGAAATTTATGTTGGTATGGAAGCTCCTAAAGAAGATGGTTGGATACAGGATCCTGATGTACTAGATACATGGTTTTCAAGTGCTTTATGGCCTTTTTCAACACTAGGCTGGCCTGATGCCACAAAAGAATTAGAAAGATATTATCCAAATAATGTTTTAGTAACAGGATATGATATTATACCATTTTGGGTAAATAGAATGACATTTCAAGGATTAGAATTTACGGGTACAAGTCCATTTAAAGACTGTTTAATACATGGTCTTATTAGAGATAAAATAGGAAGAAAAATGTCTAAGTCTCTTGGAAATGGTGTTGATCCAATGGATGTTATTGAAGATTATGGTGCTGATTCGCTTAGATTTTATCTAGCAACTTCAACTGCACCAGGTATGGATTTAAAATATGATGAAGATAAAGTAAAATCAACTTGGAATTTTATTAATAAACTATGGAATGCATCAAGATATGTTCTTATGAATACTGAAGATTTAAATAATGATAATTACTGTTTAGAAAATTTAAGTATTAGTGATAAATGGATATTAACTAAGATGAATAAATGTATTCAAAAGGTTAGAAATCATATGGAAAAGTATGAATTTAATGTAGTTGGTGCTGAAATATATAGTTTTGTATGGGATGATTATTGTGATTGGTATATTGAACTATCAAAAATAAATATGAATAATACAACCAAGTCTGTACTTATCACAGTACTTACAAACATTTTAAAAATGTTGCATCCTTTTATGCCATATGTAACAGATGAAATATATGATAAATTACCAGTTAAAGATAATGAAACAATTATGTTAAGTAGTTATCCACAGTATAATGAAAAGCAAATATATAAAGAATTTAAAGAAATGGAAAATATTATTGAATTAATAAAAAATATTAGAAAAATAAAATTAGAAAATAATATTGGTAAAGATTATTATTTAGTACATAATAATAAAGTAATTATAGAAAATATAAATATATTTGAAAAAATATTAAAATTAGAAAATAAAATAATAGAAAAAAATAATTTTCATATGGATAATTTAACTAATATATCTATTAATTTTAATAATGATATAGTTAATATATATTTTGATAATTCTAGTAATTTAGAACAAGAAAAAGAAAATTTAATAAAAGAAAAAGAGAGATTAGAAAATTCTATTTTAAGAAGAGAAAAATTATTATCTAATGAAAATTATGTAAATAAAGCACCAGAATCTATTGTTAATCAAGAAAGAGAAAATCTTTTAAAAGAAAAAAAAGAACTAGAATTATTATTAACAAGAATTGCTTAAATATAACAAGTCAAAGTTTTGGCTTGTTTTTAAATACTTTTTGTATAATTAAAAAAATTTTGTAAAAAATAATAATGAACTTTTGTAAAAAAAGTTGTAAACATATTTCGATATTTATTGACAAATTTATAAATGCCATGATATGATAATATCGTACAAAATAGAGGAGGAAGAAGTATGAAGAAGAATACTAAAGGTTTTACTTTAATCGAGTTATTAGCTGTTATCGTAATCTTAGCAATCATTGCTTTAATTGCTACACCAATTGTATTAAACTTAATTAATACTGCTAGAAAAGGTGCTGCAGCAAGAAGTGCTGAAGGAATTAGATCATCATTAAAAACTCAATATTTTGCTCATCAAGTAGAAAATCCTGATGCAGCATTAGCAGAAGTTAAAGTTGACTTTACTGGTGCAACTGAAGGAACTGAAGTTACTGCATATGGTGTTAAATTAGGTGATATCATTGATGGTAAATTACCAGCCGCTGGAGAAGTTACAATTTCTACAGATGGTAAAGTAACTACAACAAAAAAATTAGTAATTGATGGATTTTATTGTGAATTTGGTGACACAAAAGCAGCTACTTGTACAAAAAATAGCTAATATTAAAGTAAATAATTTTGTATACTAAAAAGCATTTCAATAATGCTTTTTTTTTGATATAATCATATGTAGGTGGTTTTATGAAACAAGAAAATATACGTAACTTTTCTATCATTGCTCATATTGATCATGGTAAAAGTACACTTGCAGATTGTATATTAGATATTACAGGTGCAGTTAGTGCAAGGGAAAAACAGGCTCAACTTTTAGATAATATGGATATAGAACGTGAAAGAGGAATTACGATTAAATTAAATGCTGTACAACTTAATTATAAATATGATGGTGAAGATTATTTACTTCATTTAATAGATACTCCAGGTCATGTCGATTTTACATATGAGGTATCAAGAAGTTTAGCTGCTTGTGAAGGCGCAATATTAGTAGTTGATGCAGCACAAGGGATAGAAGCACAGACACTTGCTAATTTATATCAGGCATTAGATAACAATTTAGTAATTATTCCTGTTATAAATAAAATAGATTTACCAAATGCTAATCCAGAAAAGGTAAAAAAAGAACTTATGGATACTTTAGGTTTTGATGAAAAGGAATTTATCTTGACAAGTGCTAAAAATGGTATTGGCATTAAAGAATTAGTTGAAGCCATAATAGAAAGAATTCCTGCTCCTAAAGGAAAAAAAGATGAACCATTACAGGCTTTAATTTTTGATAGTTATTTTGATTCATACAGAGGTATTGTTGCTCTTATGAGAGTAGTCAATGGTAGTGTAAAAGTTGGCGATAAAATTAAAATGATGGCAACAGGAGCAACTTATGATGTTGTAGAAGTTGGTGTTCATACTCCAAAAGAGGTAAAAAAGAATATTTTAAATGTTGGTGAAGTTGGATTTATCGCTGCAAGTATTAAGGATATAAAAGATGTCAAGGTTGGAGATACGGTTACTAACGCTTTAAATCCTGCAAAAGAGCCACTTCCTGGTTATAAACCAATGAAACCGATGGTATTTTGTGGATTATATCCTATCGAATCTTCAAAATTTCCGGATTTAAGAGAAGCCTTGGAAAAATTAAAATTAAATGATGCAGCTTTAGAATTTGAACCTGAAACATCAAAGGCCTTAGGATTTGGATTTAGATGTGGATTTTTAGGCCTTTTACATATGGAAATAATTGAAGAGCGAATTGAAAGAGAATTTAATATTGAATTAATTGCCACATCTCCTTCCGTTGTCTACGAAATAGAACTTACAGATAAGAGCAAATTAATGATTGATAGTCCGGTTAAAATGCCTGATAGACAAAAAATTGCTTGTATTAAAGAACCATATATAAGAACTAGTATTTTTGTGCCAAGTAATTATATAGGACCAATTATGGAATTATGTCAAGATAAACGTGGTATTTATGTATCAATGGAATATATAGATGAGCCTAGAGTAAATATACACTATGAAATACCACTTTCAGAAATAGTATATGATTTCTTTGATAAATTAAAAAGTGCCACTAAAGGATATGCATCTTTTGATTACGAATTAATTGGTTATAAAGAAAGTGATCTTGTTAAAATGGATATTCTTTTAAATGGTGAAATAGTAGATGCATTAAGTGTCATTGTTCATAAAGATTTTGCTTATAAAAGAGGTAGAGCCATTGTTAGTTCACTTCAAAAATTAATACCAAGACAATTATTTGAAGTTCCTATTCAAGCTTGTATTGGCAATAAGGCTATAGCAAGAGAAACAGTTAAGGCTATGCGAAAAGATGTACTTGCTAAATGTTATGGTGGAGATGTATCTAGAAAAAGAAAACTTCTTGAAAAACAAAAAGAAGGTAAAAAAAGAATGAAAATGGTTGGTAGTGTAGAAATACCGCAAGAAGCGTTTTTAAGCGTTTTATCAATGGATAGTAATGAATAGAGGGATAATATGAGTAAATTTGATAAAGAATATTTAACGCTATGTAAAAAAATATTAACAGATGGTGTTAATGTTAGTAATAGAACTGGTATTAATACAACAAAATTACCAGCATACTTTTTTTCCTTTGATTTAGAGGAAGAGTTTCCTATTCTAACAACTAAGCAAGTTTTTATTAGACAGGCTGTTTTGGAAATGCTTTGGATATATCAGGTCAAAAGCAATGATGTAAGATGGCTTCAAGACCGTAATGTCCATATATGGGATAAATGGATGATTGATGATGATGGAATATATCGTACTTATGATAACAATAATAATATAGAAGTAAATCCTGAAAAGAAAGTATATATAAAAAACTTGGATGACAAAATAATGACTGATGTACTTGGAAATCCAGTTATGACAAAAGGATTAGACTCTAAAAGTGAGATTATAGGAGCTAAATACTTTGGAAAAGATGCTGCATATACCATTGGGACAGCATATGGTTATATTGTTAATAAAATGAATTTGATTGATAATTTAATAGATACATTAAAAAATAATCCTACAGATAGAAGAATGATCATGTCTTTATGGCAAAATGATTATTTAAAAACGGCAGTACTACCATCATGTGTTTGGAGTAGTGAATGGGATGTTACTAATGGTAAATTAAATGCTTTCGTTCATCAAAGAAGTTGTGATGTTCCACTTGGGTTACCATTTAACATAACACAGTATGCCGTACTTTTGCATATGCTTGCCCAAGTAACGAATTTAAAGCCTGGTACACTTAGTTGGAGTATAAAAGATGCTCATATATATGATAACCAAATAAATATGATTAAAGAGCAAATTAGAAGATATGATGAATTAGGTGATTTTGAAGCACCGGAGTTTTGGTTAAATCCAGATGTTAAAGAATTTTATCAATTTGATAATTCTAAAGAATGTAAAGATGTAAAAATAAAAAATTATAAACATCGTGGTAAAATTGATATACCACTTACACAATAGAAAGGAGATTTTATGGCTGCAAATATTAAAGATGAGGAAGAACGAAATAGAAGGGTTATGCTGATTGGTGAATTTATTATTGAACACCCTGATATGTCAACAAGAAAAACAGCTGAATATTTCACAAAAAATTTTTTCCATATTAGTAATGCAACAGTATATGATTATTTGGAAAGATATAAGCAAATGGTTTTAAAAAATGGTGATGAAATTAGACAAATAATGTATAATCATAAGGCTAAAGGTATTAATGATGAAAATGTTATAAATAGAGTAAAGATAGTTACTCAAAAATTACTTGATGAGGATAAAACTGTTGAACAAATAGCAACTGACCTTAATATAGGTTTTTGGACAGTGTATTATGATTTAACAGAAAGATTACCACTTTTAAGTAATGAATTATATAAATTAGTTGAAGAAAAAATGAATGGTAGAGTAATGAGTAATTTGGATAAGAATAAATAAAGATATATTGGTATGTATATCTTTTTCTTTGTTGAAACTTGACAAGTTGTAAAAAGTTGCTATAATATCTTTTATTAGTAAAAAGGGGGAATAAAAGTTATGTATACATGTTATGCAAATAAAGGTGAAATTTCAAAAAACACAATTATAGAAGTAAAAGAATATTATGATAAATTATTTAATAATTATGAGTTTAAAACAATTTCAGAAATATCTAAAGATTTAGATATTGATCCAAAAACTCTTAGGTTATATTTGAAGGCATTATATACTGGAAAAAATTGTGATGGTAAATATTCTAGAATAAGTTTACAAATTTTGTTATGTACTAAATTTGTATCTAGTAGTCCATATTATGATGATCAACAAGAATTAATGGATGTTATTAAGAGAAGACAGATTGTTAAAGAATTAAAAAATAATTCTAATCATACAAAAGAAAGAGGAGTTAAAAATGTATAGTAATTTTGAAGGTAGAAATAAAATTAATAAGGAAAAACTTTATATGATAATAGATTATTATAATGATTTGTATAATACTTTTGATATGAAAACAATACCAGAAATGGCAAGTGAGCTAGAAATTGGTGAATCAACATTACGACTTTATCTTGATAAAATGTATAAAGAAAAAAACTGTGATGGTAAGTATTCTAAATTAAGTTTACAAATTTTATTATGTACAAAATTTGTACCAAATAGTCCATATTATAAGGCTCAACAAGAATTGAACCCTATTATTAAAAAAAGACAAATTGCTAAAATCTTGAAAGATTGTGAAAAAAGGCAAAAAGTAAAATAATTGTCGAATTTTGTATGACAATTAAAGTCAAAAATTTATTGACAATTCCTTTAAATAACTGTAATATGTTTCTTGTTGTCATTAATTTTTATAATAAGAATATAATTAGTAGATGATATTTGCAGTTTGAAAGGGGATTTTTTATGATAGAAATGGTAACACAAGAAGAAATAACGATATTAACTGACTATTATTTTAATTTATATGCTAGAAGAGAAAAGAAAACAGAAAAGGAGATTGCTAATCTTTTAAATATATCTGAGGGAAAAGTTAAAGGATTTATTTACTATGTAACTATTCAAAAAGATTATATACTAAGTTTTGGAAATTTATATAATATAATAATGCTTACAACTATTTTTAATAATAAATCAACAAATATGAAGAGACAAGTTGTTGCTCTAAATAATAGTTCTAATAGTGAGATAGTAAAGATATATCAAAAGAAAATTGGTGCGTAAAACTATAGAGAAAACTATAGTTTTTTTCTTTAAATAATTAATAAAATAGGTTATAATATTTTATAGACAGATTGTAGGTGCCAAAATGGATAGTAAGTTAGAATCTTTATTAAATAAAATTAATTGGAATGAAAATAGAAATATTTTTGAAAATGGTAAATTAGAACATATAATTGCCAATAAAACAAAAACAAAATATGCTTTTGTTATAGAATTACCTATGCATTTAGATATAGATATTTATGTATCTTTTATAGATAAGTTAAAGGAAGCATTCTCAGAATATGAGGATATTAAGTTAATTATTAAAGTACCAAATATATCTGATAAATATCAAGATTATTATAAATATTTTATATGTAAGTATAGCAAGGAATCACCATTATTAGAGATGTTTAAAGATAATAATGTTTCTTTAAATGATGGAATACTTGAAATTGAAGTTGGTAATCTTGCTGAAAAAATGAAATTAAATTCTGTAATTAATAACTTAAAATTAGATTATAGTTATGCAGGATTTGATATAAAAAATATTAAAATTAGTATTAATTCTAATATAGTTAGTACTGTAAGTGAAGAGATTAAAAAAGAATTAGAAATAGATATTCCATTGTCTAAAATAAATCCTATAAAAAAAGAGGAAAATCCAAAGAAAAAGTTTATTTCTAAGGATTATAAAAGACCACCATTGATACAAGAACCTGATAATGAAAATGTTATTATTGGTCATGAAATTGATACACCTGCTGTAAGACTTGATACTGTAATTGATCCTTTAAATAATGTTACAATTGAAGGTTATATTTTTGCAGATATAGAAACTATAGAGACAAAAACAGGTCTTAGAATAATGACTTTAAAAATTACTGATGAAACAGATAGTATATATGGGAAAATCTTTATTAATGATGAAGAAGAATTTGTTACCATTAGTAAAAAATTAAAGAAAAATACTTGGTATAAGTTTAGGGGTCAAACGAAAGATGATACTTATTCTAATGAACTTACCTTTATGCCAAAAGATATTTGTAAGTCAAATAGAAAAACAGAAGAATTAATTGATGATGCACCTATTAAAAGAGTAGAGTTACATGCTCATACGATGATGAGTCAAATGGATGGTGTTACGAAACTTGATTTAGGTAAACATACATGCGAACTTGTTGAAAAAACGATTAAAATGGGTTATAAAGGTGTTGCTATTACGGACCATAGTGGTTGTCAAGCATTTCCAATATCCTTTGGTATTATTAAAAATCATAATAAGGGTATAAGAAAAGGTATAAAAGCTAAAATAGAAGAACTAGAGGCCAAAATTAATGAAGAAACAGATGAAGAAGTTAAAAATAATCTTTTAAAAGAATTAGAAGAACAAAAAGAACTACAAAAAAATCCGCCAATATTTAAAGGTATATATGGAACAGAACTTACGCTTGTTGATGATACTGTCAATATTGTTATAAGACCAACTGATGCTTCATTACTTGGTAGTACCTATGTTGTATTCGATACTGAAACAACAGGTTTTAATGCCGGTGGTGCCGATCAAATGATTGAAATAGGTGCCGTAAAACTTAAGGATGGAGCCATTATAGATACTTTTGATGAATTAATTGATCCTGGAAGACATATACCAGATCGTATTACAGAACTTACTTGTATAACTGATGAAATGGTTAAAGGTAAAGATAATGAAGAGACAGTAACTAAGAAATTTTTAGAGTGGGCAGGAGATAACCCCATGGTTGCTCATAATGCTAAATTTGATATTTCTTTCATCGAAATGGCTATGAAAAAATATAATTTAGGCACATTTAAAAATACTGTTATTGATACCCTTGAATTATCTAGAACACTAGATCAAGGATTTGCACGACATGGACTTTCTGCCTTAGTTAAAAGGTATAATGTTCCATGGGAAGAAGATGCTCACCATAGAGCCGATTACGATGCTAAAGGAACTGCACTTGTATATCATAAAATGATGTTAAAGTTAGAGGCTCAAAAGTTTGAGAAAATAAGTGATTTAGATAATTTAATATCTAAAGATGAAATATATAAATTTGGTCGTACTTTCCATTTTAATGCTCTTGCTTTAAATAAAAAAGGGCTTAAAAACTTATTTACAATTATTTCTCTTGCAAATACCGTTTATTTATATAAATCACCAAGAATTCTTAGAAGTAAATTAGAAGAATTAAGAGAAGGATTATTAATTGGCAGTGGTTGCTATGAATCAGAAGTTTTTACGGAAGCAAGAAGTAAAGAAGGAGAGGAACTTACCAATATTATTAACTTTTATGATTATGTTGAAGTTCAACCACCGGAAGTATATGATCATTTAATACAAATGGGTGATTTTAAAGATAAAGTAGAACTTCAAAATCATATTAAAAAAATTATTGATGCGACTGTGTCAGCAGGTAAAATTATTGTTGCAACTGGTGATGTTCATCATTTTTATCGCAAAGATAAAATATATCGTGAAATAATTGTTAATCAAAAAGTATCTGGTGGTGGAAGACATCCACTTGCTAAAAAGGATATTAAAAGTATTCCGTCACAGCATTTTAGAACAACAAGAGAAATGCTTAATGATTTTGAGTTCTTAGGTCCCGATTTAGCGTACGATATTGTTATTAAAAATACAAATAAAGTTTTAGATATGGTAGATGAAATAGAAGTTATTCCTGATACAGGTGGAACTCCATTTTCACCTAGAGTAAAAAGTGATGATGGAAAAACTTATCTAGATTGTCAGGCTGTTGTAACAGAACTTGTATATACAAAAGCAAAAGATTGGTATGGGGAAGTTTTGCCTCATTATATTGAAGAGAGAATTGCTACGGAATTATATGGTGATATTGTTTTAACATCTATAAAATATAAACTTAAAGATTTGCAAGGCGAAGAGTTAGAAAATGAGGCTTTTAAACAACTGCATGAAACAATCATTAAAGGCTATAAGTCAGTTACTGATACTGTAAAAGAATATTTAAAAGCAACTAGTGAAGAAGAATTAGATGACGATTCTTTAAATAAATTATTAAAAAAATCTTTAGGTGGAGTAATAGGTGCAGGATTTGATCCTATTTACTTAATTGCTCAAAGACTTGTTAAACACTCTAACGATGAAGGTTTCTTAGTTGGATCACGTGGATCTGTTGGATCATCATTTGTTGCGACAATGATGGGGATTACAGAAGTAAATCCACTTCCAGCCCATTATCGCTGTACTAAATGTAAAATGAGTATTTTTGATGATGATAATGGTAATTCATTAGGAGCAACTTATTCATCAGGATTTGATTTACCAGATAAATTGTGTCCACATTGTAATATTCCTCTATTAAAAGATGGTCAAGATATGCCATTTGCAACTTTCCTTGGGTTTAATGCTGATAAGGTACCAGATATTGACTTAAATTTCTCCGATTTAAATCAAGCAAGTACCCATGCTTATACTAAAGTATTATTTGGTGCCGATAACGTATATCGTGCAGGAACGATTGGTACTGTTGCTGATAAAACGGCTTTTGGATTTGTTAAAGGTTACTGTGAAGATAAAAATATTGTCATGAGAACGGCTGAAGTTGAACATCTTGCTATAGGATGTACAGGTGTTAAAAGAACAACAGGTCAACATCCAGGTGGAATTGTTGTTATTCCTGATTATATGGATTGCTTTGAATTTACACCATTTCAATTTCCAGCCGAAGATGCAACAGCCGAGTGGAGAACAACACACTTTGATTATCACTCAATTGAGGAATGTGTGTTAAAACTAGATATTCTAGGTCACTCTGATCCAACGCAACTTCGCTTAATTCAGTTACAATCAGGAACAGATATTATGAAAGTACCTCTTGATGATAAAGAAACAATGAGTATTTTTACATCAACTAAAGCCCTTGGCGTAACTACAGATCAAATTATGTGTAATACAGGGACACTTGGTATTCCCGAATTTGGAACACCATTTACTATTAAACTAGTTGAAGATACAAAACCGACATCATTTGCCGAATTAATTAAAATATCAGGTCTTTCTCATGGTACTGATGTATGGCTTGGTAATGCTCAGGAATTAATTGCTAATAATATTGTCCCATTTAAAGAAACAATTGGTTGTCGTGATGACATCATGGTATATTTAATGTATAAAGGTGTTAAACCTATTAAGGCATTTAAGATAATGGAATTTGTTCGTAAAGGAAAAGCTAGTAAAGATCCTGAAACTTGGAAAGAACATGTAAAAACAATGGAAGAAGCAGGAATACCTGATTGGTTTATTGGTTCATGTCAAAAAATAAAGTACATGTTCCCTAAGGCCCATGCGGCTGCATATGTTATAAGTGCGTTTAGAATTGCTTGGTATAAGGTTCATATGCCTGTTTATTTCTATGCATCTTGGTATTCATCTAAAGCAACTGATGTTGATGTTGAAGCAATGATTAAAGGTTATGATGCTATTAGAAATAGAATTATTGAAATTCAAAATAAAGGATATGAAGCGACTAATAAAGAAAATGGACAACTTGAAAGTTTAAAAATTGCTTTAGAAGCTACAGCACGTGGTATGAAATTTTTAAATGTTGATCTTTATAAAAGTGAAGCAACTGTTTGGGTTGCTGTTAGTGATATAGAAATATATCCACCTTTTAATTCTATCGATGGGCTTGGTGATACAGTTGCTCAAAATATTGTTGAAGAACGTAAAAAAGGTGAATTTTTAAGTATTGAAGATGTTCAAAAGAGGGCTAAAATATCACAAACATTAATTGAAAAAATGCGTATGATGGGTATATTTGATGGTATGGATGAATCTAGTCAATTAAGCTTATTTTAAAAGAGATAGTTTCCTATCTCTTTTTAGTTATTCCAAAACGATATTCATTTAATCTTTTTATCTCATTTGGTGTAAAGGTAAGTTTTTCTTTTATTTCAGTAAGCAACTCTTTATTAGAAATTTCAGTTATGTTAAATTTATTATTATTTGGTAAACATAAAATTTCATTTAAATCATATTCATATGGTGCATCTTGCATAACCATTGATTCCAACTTTTTTCCTTTTTTTATAGATATTTCAAAATAACGAGTTAATATGTTACCATTATCAAAATCATAATATAGAGATTTACCAATATTAGGTTCTTTATCATAAAACATTGTTGTAATTAATTGAATTGGTCTTAAACTACCTTCACATTTGCATAAAAACAAACTACTCATAAATATATTCCCCTCTCGCATGGATATATTCTAACATCCTATATAATAAAAGTCCAGTAAATAAGAGTAAATAAATTAAATTAGTTGAAATTAGGTAAAATATATATAAAATAATTTTACCTAATTTTTTTCTTCTCAAATATAGATATTTTAATCCACGACAAAAAGACCTTTTACAGGTAAAAAAATTTTTTTAATAAAACACTAGATTTCAAAGAACAAATATTGTATAATTTAATCATCAAATCTTAATTGAAAATTAGTTTGTAAATCATTAAGATCTGAGATGGTTGAAGTAAGTGATTTTAATAGGTGTGCACTTACTTCTTTTATTTTGAGTTTTAATGATTTAGTTAACATATTTCCTAATTCTAGTAATTGTCTAATAGTATGAGCAAATTGAATAAAATAGTAATGGCATTTCATAGAATTATCATTTCTACTATTTAAGTGAGTTATATCAAACGTTCTATGTTTTTGAGTATAAAAACCTTCATTTTCTATTTTCCATCTTTGTCTACCAAGTTTAACTACTTTATCAATATTATTATCATTAACTTGTATATTACTTATATATCTAAATGTAGTTGTTTTATTTTTCTTTGATTCAATATATTTGAACACATTAAGAATATTTTTGTTGAATTCTATATTAGAAGATAAAAAATAATTTGTTTTTGTTGTTTCGTTTAATAATTTAATATTACCTTCAAAAGCATCATTAATTTCTTTTAGTCTATCAGGTTTTAAATTAAAAATATAAAACCAATGATACTTTTTACAAATATTAATAATTGGAGTAGTTGCATATAAGCCATCACCAGTAATAATAAATTTATACTTTGGATAATTTTTCTTAATGCGTTTAATCATTCTTTTAAATGCTTTAGTTTCACAATCTTGTTTTTGCTTTTCAGTAAGCATTTTTTTATTTTCAATAAATTCAGAATCTAAACTTATGACAATATTACCAACAACTAATTTACATTCTAAAACATACTTATAGTATGAGACTTTACCATCTTTATGTTTTCTTTGTAAGCAATTACTATTCAAATTATAATTATGATTAGATAGACCCGTACCATCAAAAAGAAGCTGAAAAGCTCCTTCGAATTTATATTTATCAAACATTTTTGATCTTAATAAAGTTTTAACAATATATTTTTGAATGTCTTTAAGTTCAGATATTTTAATATTCATAAATACATCCTGAATAGTTTCGCAATAAGGAAGTTCAGACAGTTTAGTATTACAAATATTAGATATATTTTTAATACATGCATCAGTATTGAACTCATCTGATGAAATATTAGAAAGTGAAGTTAATCCACAAATCAAACCAAATAATCTAGTCACACAAATAGTTTTCATATTATATGTAACATATGACTGGTGTCTAGCATCAGTTAATTCTTCAAATCTATCAAATAAATCAGGCAAATATTTTTTTATTATAGAATATAATTCAATAATTAAGTTTTTATCTTTTCTTAGTTCTCTTCTTTGTTTTCTATTCATTACTACGTACCACCTTTGTATTATATAGTAATTATATCAAATTTCTTTGCGAAGAAAATTTACTCTTATTGCTCAATTCCAAAAGTAAATGCAACTTTTGAAGGTTAAATGCAACTTCAGTCATG
>OKXB01000888.1_pt1 | contig 33681 bp, 31 predicted proteins | sample 1601731 | NCBI WGS metagenome assembly OKXB01 (sample SAMN04414077, study PRJEB24778) | human gut metagenome | material: faecal | host: Homo sapiens
ATTATTATTTTATTTTAAATATCTTAATTTATATGTTAAAATTAAATAGGTGGTAAAATATGAAAATTAACAGTAAAGTAAAATATATTAAAATAGGTCATCGTCGTATTAAAATAATTATTTTAAGTACCAAAACTTCATCTTCCAAACCTTGTCCATGTATTATGTGGATTCATGGTGGTGGATATGCTTTGGGTATGCCTGAGATGGTCTATGCTTCTCGTGTTCGTGATCTTCTAAAGGATAATGAATTAGTAGTAGTGTCTCCTCGTTATCGTCTTTCTATAACGGCTCCATATCCTGCAGCTTTAGAAGACTGTTACAGTATCCTTCTATATATAAAAAATAATGCTGAGTCTCTCGGTATTAATCCTGGCAAAATTATGTTAGGAGGGGAAAGTGCCGGTGGAGGCCTTGCCCTAGCTACTGCTATTTATGCCCGTGACAAAGCTGAAGTTCCTATCAAATATGTCTTTCCTTTGTATCCTATGATTGATTGTGATGATACCTCTAGTTCTCATGATAATCATGGCCATGTATGGAATACAACTAAAAATCATCATGCCTGGCATCGTTATTTAAGAGAACTCTATGGCACCAAGAATGTTTCACCATATGCTGCTCCCGCCAAACTAAAAGATTTTCAAAATCTTCCTCCTTTCTACACCTTTGTTGGAGATGGAGAACCGTTCTATCAAGAAACCATAGATTTTACCAAGAAAGCGCAAGAAAATGGCATAGATGCTCACTGTGACGTATACCATTCAGACACTCATGCTTTTGATATATATCATGCCCTATCAGAAGAAGGCAAGATGGCTCGTGAAAACTTTATAAAAAATTATGACTATGTAAAAAACAAATATCTAAAATAGTTTCTTAGTCATTGACTAAGTTTTTAATTATAAATTAATCAAACAAATGTACTATTTTATCTTGACAACTAATCTTTAATATGATATGGTTATATTGTAATTGTTCAAAATAATTTTGTTTTTATATCCATCTCATGTTATCTATGATATAATTTTAAAAAGGGTGATATTCTATGAAAAAAATATTAATAATCGAAGATGATGATGCTATCGGCACAGGTCTAAAATATTACTTAGAAGGTGAGGACTTCTCTGTCGTTTTAGCACCTACAGGGAGCACTGCCTTAGAAACTATTCAAAAAGAAAAAGATATAAATTTAATTCTTTTAGATATAAATTTACCAGATGTTTCCGGCTTTGACTTATTCCAAAAAATTAAATCAATCATTAACATTCCTATAATTTTTCTTACTGCTAATGATCTTGAAGTATCAATCGTAAGAGGCCTCGATATGGGAGCTGATGATTATATTACCAAGCCATTTAAAGCTCGTGAATTGACTTCGCGTATCAATGCTGTTCTAAGAAGAAATAGCAATCAAAGTCAAAAAAAGTCTAATATAATTAATCTTGGCAATGTCTCAATCGATATAAGAGAAGCCAAAGTAACAAAAAATAATGAAGTCGTTTTCTTAACAGCCTTAGAATATAAGATTCTCTTACTCCTTGTATTAAATCCTAATATTGTTTTTACTCGTGAAAAAATTCTTGCTAATATTTGGGACGTTTCAGAAGAATATGTTAACGATAACACTTTAACCGTATATATCAAAAGAATTCGTGAAAAAATAGAGGACGATCCTACAAATCCCCAAATTATACAAACAGTTAGAGGAATAGGATACAAAATAGGCAATCCTAATAAATAGAAAGAAAGTAGGGTAATATGCTAAAAAATAAAGAAATAAGGACATTAATCTATATTGAATTAATCGTGTTAATCACTGGAGTTATCTCAGTTGTTTCTATTAATAATCATATGTTTGAAAGTTATCGTGAAGAAATCATTAATAATAACGCTTATATCATAAACAAATTAATAGAAAAATATCCAGAATTAGAAAGTGAAATAGTTAAATCCTTTATAAATCATGATATCACCATTACTGAGTCTAGAGAAATTCTCGCTAAATATGGTCTTGATGACACGGAAAATATTGATTATTTAGGACACAATATGGATATAAAAAAATCTTATTTAAAGAAAAACATCACTACATTATCAGTAATTATTATCTCTATGTTTACCATTTTTTTAATATTTGTAATAAAAATATACAAAAAAATCGGTTCTTTATCTAAGTACACTAATGAAATTCTTAATAATCGCTATAATTTAGATATTAGAGAGTACGAAGAAGGGGATATTAGTAATTTAAAAAATGATTTATATAAAATGACTATCAAACTAAAAGAACAAAATGAACTCTCAAAAAAAGACAAACAATACCTAGAAGAAACTCTCTCAGATATATCTCATCAATTAAAAACACCTCTAACTAGTATGTATGTTATAAATGAAATACTTTATGATAATGAAATAACTGATGACAAAAGAAAAGAACTTCTTTTAAAAAATAAAAGCCAATTAGAACGCATTGAGTGGTTAATAACTTCACTTCTAAAAATGTCAAGAATCGATTCCGGTATGGAAACCATCAAAAAAGAAAATGTTTCCATTATTAAATTAATTAATAAAGCTATTGAACCAATCAAAATACCATTAGAATTAAAAGATATTTCCGTATCTATTAATTGTGATCCTAAAATTAAAGCTGAACTTGACCCTAACTGGACTACTGAGTCGTTCTTAAATATCATAAAAAATGCTTGCGAACATACCCCTAAAGGAGGCAAAATTACCATAACTGCCAGTAATAATCCCCTTTATACCGAAGTAGTAATATCAGATACTGGCACAGGTATAAAAGAAGAAGATATTAATCACATATTTGAAAGATTCTATAAAGGAAGTAATTCAAAAGACAGCATTGGTATTGGTCTAAACATGTCAAAAAAAATCATAAATTTAGAAAACGGTGACATAACCGTGTCATCAGTTATAAATAAAGGAACAACCTTTACCATCAAATTCTATAAAAACGTAATTTAGAAAAATGACTAAATTGTCATAAAAAAGTCATGCAATAGTCATCTCTATAAAATATAATTATTATCTGAAAGGAAGAAATTATATGGAAATATTAAGAGTTGAAAATTTAAAGAAAACATATGGAAAAGGTAATACCCTTGTAAAAGCTCTAGATGGTGTTAGCTTTACCGTAGAAAAAGGCGAGTTTGTCGCTATCGTTGGTGCTTCCGGATCAGGAAAAAGTACCTTACTTCATTTATTAGGAGGCGTAGATCGTCCTACATCAGGAAAAATAATTATCGATGGAGAAGATATCTATAATTTAAATGAAACAAAATTGGCAATCTTTCGCCGCCGTCAAGTAGGTTTGATTTATCAATTTTATAATCTTATCCCCATCTTAAATGTTGAAGAAAATATGACTCTTCCAATATTATTAGACGGCAAAACACCGGATAAAGAATATTTAAAAGAATTAATTGAAACCCTAGGACTAGAAAGAAGAGTAAATCACTTACCTAATGAATTATCCGGAGGACAACAGCAAAGAGTATCTATTGGTAGAGCCCTTATGAATCGTCCTGCTTTGCTTTTAGCAGATGAACCAACCGGTAACCTAGACAGTAAGGCTAGTCATGATATTATTGAATTATTAAAATTATCTAATCAAAAATATAAACAAACTATTATCATGATTACTCATGATCATTCTTTAGCATTAAATGCTTCAAGAATTATTACTATCGATGATGGTAAAATAGTAAGTGATGAGTTGGTGAAATAATGAATATTCTAAATAAATTAACTCAAAAGCACCTCACCATGAATAAGAAAAGAACTATTGTTACCATTGTTGGAATAATTCTTTCTACTGCCTTAATGGTTGGAATTGGCTTACTATTATCAACATTTCGTGAAAGCATGATCCAAGAAGTAATAATGGAGCGTGGCGATTATAATGCTAGAATTAATGATATTTCAAAAAGTAATTTAGCTATCATCAATAACAATTCTAATGTCAAGAGTTACATAACTAGAAATTATCTTGGCTATGATCGTATTCCAATTGATGAAACAATTTCTTATTTTAAACTATTTAGTGTAGATGATGCTTATATGTCTCATTTAACTTTAATAGAAGGTCGTCTACCCAAAAATAGTCAAGAAGTAATTATCCCTAAGTATTTATACGAACAATATTCCGAAACACTAAAAATAGGTAATACATTAAATCTATCTATTGGAGACCGTTACTATGAAGGTAAACAAGTCCCAGATAATGCTCCATACTATGAAGGTGAATACATTAATAATCCTAAAGAATATAAATTAACCATAGTAGGTGTTATTGAAAGAGATTATTATGAAGATAGTGAAATAGGTTGTTTCATTTACACAACTGGTTTGACTTCAGATAAAATGGATGTCTTTATTACTTATAAAAAAGTCAATAAAACATATGAAAATACCGAAAGTATCGCTAAAAGTCTAGGCATATTTCAAGGAGACGAATATTACGATCGTGTTGAATATAATACTTCATTATTAGCACTACATGGTACTAGTAATTATAGTAATTTCATTAACAGTATGGCTGGTATGTTAATCATCATGTTATCACTAGTAAGCATAGCATGCATTATCGTTATCTATAATTCATTTGCTATCTCCGTTATGGAAAGAAAGAAACAATTTGGCCTATTTTCATCTATTGGTGCCACTAAAAGACAAATCAAAAGTACTGTTCTATATGAAGCTATGATTGTTAGTCTAATAGGTATTCCGTTAGGTATATTAAGTGCCTATCTAGGAATTTATGTAGTCGTATTAATAATGAACAACCTTCTAAAAGGAATGTTTAGCGTAGGTTTTCATCTATCTACATATCCATTATTTATCATAATACCAATAATATTTATGATAATAACCATCTTTGTCAGTGCCTCAATTCCTGCTAAAAGAGCTAGCAAAATATCTCCAATTGAAGCTATTCGTTTAAATGATGATATAAAGATTAAAAGTAAAAAAGTAAAATCACCTAAAATAATAAGAAAATTATTTGGTATAGAAGGAGATATTGCTTATAAGAATATGCGTCGTAATAAAAAGAAATATCGTATCACTGTAGTATCTCTATTTATAAGCATTGTTTTATTTATCTCGTTCTCAGGATACATGACATATTTTCTTGCTAGTGCTGACAGTTATCTAGCTATTCCTGAAGTAGACGTAATCGTTAGATACGACCCAAAAAATAGTGATCCTGAAGTAATAAAAAGCATTAAAAACAATTCGTCCGTAGAAGACTACATGGAGTATCTCAGTGTGTCCGCCACTACCAATACCGATATGTTTGATGCATATACTAAAAACTTTCAAAATTTCCTAGTAGATAATGACTATTATCAAAAACATGATGAACCTTATTACAAAGCAATTAACTTTATCGTATTAAGTAATGAAAGTTATCGTAAATATTTAAATATGATTGGCGGAAAAGAAGAATTACCAATTCTCTATAATAACTTTAACAGTATCGTTTACAATACTGGCTCAAGAAAAAGCTATAATATGAATAGATATAATAACACTAATAAAACAATAACTATCTTCTCAGAACCAACCAATTCTCTAGAAGATGGTAGTGTTCAATATAAAGAGTTATTTAAAATAGATAAATATTACTTATCCAATAACGAATTTGTTGGACTTGGTATCTATGATGATATAATTACAGAAGTAATAATCATTAGTAGTGATATGGCTGAGGAGTATCAACTAATCGCTGAAGAACCGACCGTTCAGTATGGTTATACAAATATTCATATCAAAGCACCAAACTATAAAAATCTTGATAAAATGATTGAAGAATATGACAAAGAAAGTCGTCTAAGTTTTATAAATTATGTAAATGTTAAAGAAGAAATGAAAATGGAAAATAACATGCTTCTTGCTATCAAGATTCTAGTATACGGTTTTATAACCCTTGTTACCCTTATTGGAGTTACTAGCGTTTTCAATACCATAAACACTTCCATTGCTCTAAGAAGAAAAGAATTTGCTGTTCTAAGAAGCATTGGTCTCACTCCTAGTGGCTTTAATAAAATGCTACGTTTTGAGAGTCTCTTCTTTGGATTAAAATCATTATTCTATGCAATACCTGTTTCACTTGGTGTTATCTTCCTAATGTACCTATCAATGCGTGGAACTGTCGAACTAGGAACTATTTTAATACCATGGAAAAGTATCTTTCTCGCAGTAATTCTTGATTTCTTAGTAATAGCCATTTCAATGAGTTATGCTACAAAGAAAGTAAAAAAAGATAATATTTTAGATGCTATTCGTGAAGAAAACATTTAATGCAACGTAAAGTTTCCAAAAATCAACTTACAATTACTAGCAAAATAAAAATATCTATGGTAATATAGATATAGAAACAAAATAGAATTTGACAATATAAAAAAATACAGTATAATTAATATTTAGAAAGAAGAAACAAAGAAGTAAGAGGTTATCAGTATGATTTTAAAAATAATATATTATATTTTATTAATAATAACGAATATTTATGGATTGTATTTTATCTTTATTGCCTTGCCATCACTATACAAAAAACGCCGTAAACCTAAAAATAGCATTAAAGATCACTATTTTACCATTCTTATTCCTGCTCGTAATGAAGAGTTTGTTATTGGCAATTTAATTAATAGTCTAAATAAACTTAATTACCCAAAAGATAAATATGAAGTGTTAGTAGTATTAAACAATTCCACTGATAACACTAAAGAGGTAGTTAAGTCACTTGGAGTAAATTATCTTGAATGTAAAAATGATATTCATAGTAAAGGCGATGCCCTAAAAGAAACCTTCGAGGTTTTATCACCACGTAATGATATCGATGCCTACATAATTTTTGATGCTGATAATGTTGTTGATAAAGATTTCCTTATTCATATGAATAATTCAATCAACAATGGTTACCAAGTAGCCCAAGGCTTCCGTGATAGTAAAAATGCTACTGATAATTGGCTTTCTTGCTCTTATGCTATTTATTATTATATTCAAAATTACTTCTTTAATAAAGCTAGAACACTATCAAATTCATCAGCATCTATCAATGGCACTGGTTTCATGGTAAAAAAAGAAGTAATTGATAAAATTGGTTTCAATACTAAGACAATTACTGAAGACATTGAATTTTCCGGTATTTGTGCCATTAACAATATCAAAATAGATTTCGTAGAAAAAGCAGTCACTTATGATGAACAACCAACTGATTTTAAAATATCATGGCATCAAAGAAAAAGATGGTCAAAAGGTTGCCTTGATTGCTATAAAAACTATTCACATGAATTATATAAGAACACTAAAAATAATAAAAGTTGCCTTGATTTAGCTATGATGTATATGGCTCCAATGGTTCAAGATATTGCACTAATCATGCTAGGAATATCCGCTGTAAATAAAATACTTAGTAAAGAAGTACTATTCACTAAAGAAAGTATAATTACTAGTGTCATCTTTAGTATTGCTATGTACCTAGCACAAGTAATTCTATCTACATTTGTAATATTGATAAACAAAAAACCACTCAAAAAATATCTTAGCGGCATCCTTTTATTCCCAGTCTTTATTATAACGTGGCTACCAATAAATATTATTATCTTATTTCAAAAGAATATCAAATGGAAGCATATTCCTCACAATAAAAATATTACTATAGATGAAGTATAAATAAGTTAACTATTAAAGGTTAACTTTTTCTATTCCTATAAAAATAAGCCAAAATAACCGCCTTATTAAAATAACAACTTGTCAAAAGGTCAAATTTCAGTTATAATCAATATTAGTAGTAAGGGTGATAAACATGTACTTAAAAGAAATTCAAACATATGGATTCAAATCATTTGCGGATAAAATGAACTTTGAATTTACCAATAATATAAATGGTATTGTCGGACCAAACGGATCAGGTAAAAGTAATGTTGTTGATGCTGTCCGTTGGGTTCTCGGAGAACAATCTAATAAGTCTCTTAGAGCAGCTGATAATATATCAGTAATTTTTTCTGGTAGTAAAAGTCGTCGCCCTCTAAATAGCGCCATGGTAAACATAATCTTTGATAATACCGACCGCCACCTACCAATAGACTTTGGAGAAGTATCTATAAAAAGAGTATTATATCGTACTGGTGAAAATGAATATTACCTAAATGGCGAAAAATGTCGTTTAAAAGATATAACTGAACTCCTCACTGATAGTGGTGCCGCCAAAGAAAGCTTTAATATAATTGGTCAAGGAAAAATAGATGAAATCCTTACGACCAAGCCTTATGACCGCCGTGTTATCTTCGAAGAAGCTGCCGGTGTTCTAAAATATAAAAGAAGAAAAGAAGAAGCAATTCGTAAACTAGAAAGAACCAATAATAACATTAATCGTGTTAACGATATCATAAACGAATTAGAAACAAACCTTAAACCACTTGAAGAGCAGAGCAGTACAGCAAAAAAATATCTTGAATGCAAAGATAAATTAACTAACTATGATATATCCCTAATGATTTATGACGTTGATACTTATTCTCGTGAATTAAATCTTTGCAAAGAAGAAATATCTGCTTTAAATGATGAAATAAGTGAATTATCAAAAAACAATGCCAACTATGACGTCACTATTTTTACTCACAAAGAAAAACTTAATACTATCGAAGAAAAATTAACTAATTATAACCAAAAAGTCCTAGAACTAACTAAAATTCTAGAACAAACTGACTCTGATCTAAAACTTCTAAGAGAAAGAAAAAAATATCAAGATACTGACTCTCATCTAGATCGCATAACTCCGCTAAAAGAAAGCATCCTCAGCAATAAAAACACCCTTAATACACTAGAAGGAGATATTGCCATCTATGAGAAAAAAGTTGCTACATTTCTTGAAGAGTTAAATGACCTCCAGAATAAAGTTCTATCCTTAAGAAACAAAAACAATTCTCTAACTAATGAAATAAATAATAACACCAAAGAAATTACTAACTTAAAGTATCAAATAAATTATTTAGAAGAATCAATTAATAATGGCACAAATATTCCTAAATCAGTCAAGTCCCTTCTAAATAATCCTCTTTTTAGTGGAGTATATGGTACTATTGGTACCCTTATCAATACCAAGAATGAGTATTCATTAGCAGTATCTACCTCTATGGGCGGAGCTACCAATTATCTAGTAGTAAGTGATCGTCACCTTGCTTCTCGTATGGTGGAATACCTTAAAGATAAAGATTTAGGCCGTGCTACCTTCTTTCCACTAGACGTTATAAGGCCTCGTTATATTGATATTGATACTTTGAATAAATTACCTTTATGTGAAGGTTATATAAATACCCTAGATAAAGTCCTAGAGTATGATCCAAAGTATGAAAATATTATTCTTAATCAATTTGGTAACGTCCTTCTCGTAGACAATATCAGTAATGCCAACAAAATAAGTAAAATAATCAATAACAAATATAAAATAGTTACCCTAGATGGTCAATTAGTAAATGTTGGTGGTTCAATTACTGGAGGAGCTAGTATTAAAACTAATGATCCAATCAAACAAAAATATGAATTATCCTCATACAAAGATAAATTACAATTTTTATTAACAAAGAATAATTCCCTAGAATCATCTCTCACAACTAATGGAGTAACCCTAAAAGAATATGAAGATAAAATTCATGCTAAAAATATTGATAAATTAAATTACCAAGACATAATAGACACTAAGAAAAATAATCTATCTAAATTAAGCATAACTATCAGTAGCCTAGAAAAAGAATTGTCTAATCTAGAAGCAATCACTACAAACAGTGCCTCTACGGAAGAGACTAATCTTTTAAATAAATATTATAAAATTAAAGAAGAACTTGATAATATAACTAAAGAAATATCTCTAACAAAAATAGAACGTGATAAAATAAATGATGATCTAAAAGAACTAGAAAATACCAGCCGTACAAGTACAAGTAACATAGCCAAATTAGAGAAAAATCTCCATGATGATGAACTAAAGAGTAGTCGTCTTGAAGTAAAAATAGATACTATCTTAAATAGTTTAAATGAAGATTACAGTATCACTTATAATGAAGCTAAAGATAAGTATATCCTAGAAACCGAGCCAGAAAGTATTAGAAAAGAAGTATCTACCTTAAAAAGCACCATCAAAGAATATGGCCTTGTAAATTTGGGAGCTATCGAAGAGTATGAACGTGTATCTACTAGATATAACTTCCTAACTAAACAAAAAGAAGATTTAAATAAAGCTGAAAATACTTTGCTAGAAATAATTAGTGATATGGATAATATCATGAAGGATAAATTTGTCACAACCTTTAATGAAATAAGAAAAGAATTTAAAGAAGTATTTCGTGAATTATTCAAAGGAGGAAATGCTGACATTTACATGACCGATCCTGATAACGTACTAGAAACAGGTATTGAATTAGAAGCTACTCCTCCAGGAAAAAATCTAAAAAGTATTCAATCATTATCCGGTGGAGAAAAAACCTTTACAGCTATCTCTTTATTATTTGCTATTCTAAACGTTAGACCAGTCCCATTCTGCTTATTTGATGAAGTAGAAGCTGCTCTTGATGATGCTAATGTTGATGCTTTTGGAGAGTACCTTAACAAGTACCGCGATAAAACCCAATTCATTATCATCACTCACAAAAAGAAAACAATGGAATTTATCGATACCCTCTATGGTATAACTATGCAAGAGTCTGGTGTATCTAAAAAAGTATCAGTTAAATTAGCTGATTTAAATAAAAGCAAAGAGAGTGAATTAGTAAATAAAGAATCACAAGAAAGTGGCAAAAATCAGTAACATGAAAATTTTGAAAATAAAATAAATGAACACGCTAGCAGTAAGAACTTGATTGTAAAAAAATATTTTTGTTGAAAATGATTAATTTTTGTTGTAAAATATAGTATAACATTGAGGGAGGTTTGCATATGAATAATATATTCATTATAGGGCCAGTAGCATCTGGCAAAAACACATTGCTTGATAATATAGTTAGAGAACACGATGTGACTGCATTGGATACAGGAAGAATTTTTAGGTATGTAGCATATAAAATATATAATAAATTAAATAACGAAATAAATTTTAAAAAGATTTCCGAAAATGATGAACAGGAAATAGAGAAGTTAACAAGAAATATATATCATTTAACAAAATACATTAATCAGCAACTTCAAAATTTAAAATTTAATGGCTATAAAATGTTTGAGAATAATAATTGCTTTAACATAGATAATTTATATGAGAGAAATGTTAATAATATTTTGCCAATAATTTCCAAAATTTCAACCATACGTAATATGATTGTAAATTACATTGATTGCAATATATCATTATCGGAAAAACCAATTATTATGACAGGACATAATATCAGAGAAGTAGACACTACAAAGTTTACAGTTGTATATCTGGATGTAGAAGAAAAGGAGGGTGCTTGTCGATTATATAAAAGAAATAAAAACTCGTATGACAACATACTAGATGCTTATGAAGAAGTCATAAAAAGAAATCAGGCCGACAAAGTAAGAGAAACAAAAAATATATTACCTTTTTTATATAATTATATATACATTGATACTAATAATAAAACAAAAGAAGAAATATATGAAGAATTTATAACAAAGGAAAACAGTAATCAAAAGAAAAACATTCATTTTTATGATATTCAATCAAGTGCAATAGAGAGAAATGATTTTGAATGGATTTTAAATCCCATTTTAGAGCCAATTAGAAACAGATTAACTGAATTGACAAAACCAATATGTTCAAATTATCCATATATAAATCAAAATGATTTAATATATCAAACATTAATTCTTATTACTTCACATAACATATCTGAATTATATAGCAATTATGATATAAAATATTTGAACGAAATAGAAGGAAGCATAATTAATAGGGAAACTCAAGAATTGTACAAAGATTTTTTAGCAAAAATAAACTCTGGAATCATAAAAATTAACGAAAGTATGTTGCTTGATGAATTGAAATCTGCAGTAATAAATCTTTTAAGTCTTTATTCCTCAGAATCTATAAAAAAAGTTATGGTTGAGTATAATTTAAAAACAAACAAAGGTAACTTAGAAACGCATAAAGGTCTAATGATTGTAAATACTGAAGAAAATAAAAATATTGTAATTTTTCGACAAATTGATTCTAATATGAGCAATTTTTTATCGAAATATTGCCATTACTTACATACACCAAGAGAAGATGAATTTATAGCATATGGTGCCTTTATTGAAGGATTTTCATATCCAATAGCATTTGTCTCATTTTCAAAGCAAGATAGGGATTATAAGAAACAATTGCTGTATAACATAGGGATTGAACCACAAAATAGTATTGAAATGACAAGAGCATGGTGTTCAAATTCAGCACCTCAAAATATCATGAGTTCTTTATTTCAATATTCTATAAAAGAGTTAACAAGAAGATGGGCAGAAGATAAAAAGCTTGGAATAACTGATAAAAATTTACAAGCTGTCACTACAGCAATAAATCCTAATTTAGGATTTAAAGCCTCATCTTTCTTAGGTTGTAATTTTATACCTATAGCGTTACGCCCAGCACAGTTTACTTTTAGTTCAAATAATGGAATAACAGTGTACGCAACTAGGAGAAAAATTGAATCTTCAAATCCAAATAGCTTTTACTTTGAAAATCAAATAAATATTCTTCCACTTAACGAATTAATATTATGCCTAGATAAAAAAAGAATTGATTCGGTTATCAACAGCAAAATTTTGTTAATAGATAAGAAAAGCTACGAAAAGGTATTAAATGAAAAAAGGTTTGTAAGAAAGAAGGAAAAAAGATGAGAAAAATTTTAATTGCCACAAGAAATAATGATAAATTTAGAATAATATCAAAATTATTAACAACTAATAATTTTAAAGATTCTATGTTTTATTCTTTAAATAACATAGAAGAAGATATAATAGATAAAAAAGAATCGGGTGACATAATAAATCGCTCTTTAGAAAAAGCGTTAAATGCAGCAGCACATGAAAATATAAAAAAAAATTATGATTATATTATCGGCATTGATGATGGAATGAAAATGAAAGGAAAAATGATTGAAAATGTGAAGGACTACATAAATTCAATTCTTGACGATAAATTTTTATCAGAAAATGAGCAAGTTTCTATAGTTAGAGCATATACATTTATTAACAATAAGGGAATATATATGTCAATCATCACAGAAATTCCATTCAAATACATAAAATTAAAAGAAAAATTTGACATTTTAGATAATTCGTATCCATTAAGCCATGTGTTATCGCCAATTAATTCCTCGAAAGTAGTTTCTGAACTAAGCGAAGAAGAGTCAAATACATATTATTTAAATTTTTCTCAGTCAAAATTTAATGAGGTAGAAGCTTTTTTTAATGATAACTAATGATACAGAAGCATACGAAATTATAACGAATAGAATAAAATGCAAAGATATACCCTCAAAAGAAGAAAAGATTTTATCTTTTGTAGCATTATTGATGAAGGATTATTCTTTTACAAAAAATCAAACCTATCCAAGGTCATTTCATCCAGAGCCATCAAAAAGAAAAGATGCATATTTTACATTAGTTGCAATAATTATATCATTGCGAACAACATTAGAAAATGAGCAGAAAGCAGTAAATTCTTTTCTAAAAAAATTCAAATCTATTAATGAAGTTAAAAATAGTAGTGTTGAAGAAATCAAGAATATAATTGTATGTGCTGGAATGCCCAAAAAAAAATCTCAGATGATTGTAGATATAACGAATTATATAATCAATAATTATTCCGGAGATATCAATAAGATTAATAATGGTAATGTGCTTGAAATGAGAAATAAACTGCTTAATTTACCAGGAATTGGTGAAAAAAGTGCCGACTGCATGCTAGAATTGGCTTTTAATTTACCGAGTATCGTTGTTGATACCAATGTGTTCAGAGTAGTTGCAAGAATTTTCTTTAAAAAGAAAGATATGAGTTTTGGCAAAAAAGAAGATGTCAGAAAAATAAAATCTTTTTTGGAAGAAAATATCATTAAAGATTATCGCATCTTTCAAATTGTACACACAATTTTCTTATTACATGGAAAGTATATATGTAAGTCAAATCCTTATTGTGAAAAATGCAAATTAAACAAATATTGCAATTACTATGCTATTAAAGATAAACAATTGAGTATACTATAAGTAACTAGAAAAATTTAATATTAAAAAATGTATTATAAATTTTGATGAAGTGTTCATGATATTACCTAGAGTATTTAATCTAGATAATATCATTTGCATGCAAAAGAATATATATGAACAAAAGGTCTAAGTATTTTTAAAGACAATCCTCAAATGTATAAAAAATAATATAAGTAAAAAGGTAGTGTTAGTGTGGAAGAAAATAGTAGTAAAAACAAAGAAACAATTAATGGAACAGTTAAAAATAATTCACAAAAAGCAGCAGCTTCATTTAAAAAAGAAAATAAAGCTGCCTCATTAAACGATTTAGTAAAAATTGAAGAGTCCACTAGACAAAATTCAACTTCAAAGAAAAATAAAAAGAAGAAAAAACAATCTTCAAACATAGCTAATCAAAACCCTCAAAAGCCGGTTTCAACTAATAAGGATAACAGTTCAGTAGGGAAGAGCAGCTCTCAAAACAAAAAAGAAATAGCAAAATCTTCTTTAGAGGATTCTTCTAACGGTAATAAAAAGAACTCTTCTATCTCATCAAGCAAAAAAGATTCAACTTCAAAAGACAAGCCATCAAATTCTCAAACACCAACTTTAGAAGAGAATAATAAAAGTATCAATCAAAAGGAAATAAACAATATAAAAAAAGAAAAATCACCAAAAGAAGAAAATTTCCAAAGTGATAAGAGTAAAGAATCTCAGTCTATTGAATTAGCTAATAAAAAATCATCTACCAAAGAACCACCTTTAGTTAAAGAGAATGCTAACACCAACAAAATTAAAGAAGACTCTAAAAAAGAAGAATTCATCAAAGAATCTAAGAATAAAAATGAAAACTCCACCGAGGCCATCATCGAAGAAGAAAGACATATAAAAGATGAACTGACTCGTCAAATACCTGTAATATCTAAAGATGAAGTTGCTACTTATTTTAAAAATAATCAAACAAAAAATTTAACTATAACTGATAAATTTAATTATGAAGATCTTGAGGACAACCCTAGTGTATCAACAAAAACACACCATAAAAATAAAACAAACAAAGTACTAGTCATAATAATCTTTATCATATTGATATTGTTATTATCAAGTATCTATTTAACGATTCCTAAAATCTATCTAAATGGTGATAAAAACATTACCTTAAGTTATAAAGATACATATACCGAGCCAGGTTATAGTGCTAAGCAGAATTTTAAAGATATCACTAAAGAAATAAAAATAGATAGTAATCTAAAAGAAAAAACTCTTGGTGAATATCAAATAACCTATAAAATAAATTATCTTTTCTTAACCATTAAAAAAACAAGAAAAATAACTATTGTAGACAAAGACAAGCCCACTATTACCGTGCCATCTAATCCTATAAAAGTATGCCCTAACACTACTCTTGATGAAATCGATTATAAAGCATATGATGATTATGATGGAGATATAACTTCTAAAGTAACTCTTAAAGAATCCCAAAATAAATTAACTCTAAATGTCAAAGATTCATCTCAAAACGAATTCAGTCTTGAAGTAAAAATAAACCGTTTAGATGATGATGCCCCAGTAATTACCCTTAAAAATAATCAAACAGTTTACCTAACAAGTGGAGAAACATATAATGAGCCAGGTTATACTGCTACTGACAATTGTGATGGAGATATAACCTCTAAAGTAACAACTGAAGGAACTATTGGTACAAGTCTTGGCACTTATCACATAATATATAAAGTTACTGATAGTGCTGGAAATATTGCCACTACAACAAGAACAGTTATAAGAAGAAATAGTACCACACCTCCCAATAGTGGAGTAATTGAAAATAATACCATCTATCTAACATTTGATGATGGGCCTAGTTCTCTTACAACTGGTTATATCCTAGACGTTTTAAAAGAAGAAGGAGTAAAAGCAACTTTTTTTGTAACTTGCAATGGTCCTGATAGTCTAATAAAAAGAATATATGATGAAGGTCACACTATAGCACTGCATACCGCTAGCCATAATTACTCTTACGTTTACTCATCAGTAGATAACTATTTTGCTGACTTATCAAGAGTAAGTGAACGCGTAAAAAATATTACCGGCATTGAATCAAAAATAATTCGTTTTCCTGGAGGAAGCAGTAATACCATTAGTAGAACTTATCACTATGGTATCATGACTGAATTAACTAATGAAGTAATATCAAGAGGATATCGTTACTATGATTGGAACGTCGACTCTAATGATGCCGGAAGTGCTCACAGTAGCCAAGAAGTATACCAAAATGTTGTAAATAATTTATCCCCATATAGGGCTAACATGGTACTTATGCATGATATAAAAACAACTACCAAAGATGCTATTAGAGACATAATTCGTTATGGTAAAAATAATGGTTACACCTTTAAACAAATAGACACTAATACTTATATGGTTCGTCATCCTGTAAATAATTAATGCAATAAAACCAAATAGTTAAATACTTTCACTAGTCATTTAACTATTTTCTTTTTGTCAAATTATCTAAAAGGGTAGCATATTTCGCTATTTTTTGCTATAATTATATACACAATAGGAAGTAGGTGTATGAAAATGAAAAAATCTAAATATTTTATCTTAATCTTTTTATCATTCTTTAGTTTCATGCTCCGTCCTTTCGCTAGTACTAAGCTAATCATTGATGGATATGGCGTTCGTTTTCGTAGCGCTGCCACCACTAACAGTACTATTCTTAGTGAATTTAATAAAGGCGTAGAATTAACTTATCTTGCTAATGCTGGTACTGGTCCCGGTTGCAGTGGCCCTTGGTATAAAGCAGAATATGGCTCTACTATTGGTTACATTTGTAGTGAATATGCTATTCTTAAAGAAGAAACTATCAATCAAGATGATTATCCTGAATATAAAGATTACCTTAAAAAAATAGGCTTTCCTGATACATACATTCCGTATCTCGTAAATCTTCACATAGCGCATCCTAATTGGAATTTTGAACCAATGAATATTGATATAACTTTTTCTCGCATGGTTACTTATGAATATGATGGCTACTCATATGGCTGGAGTCTTATTGAAGACTATTCTAGTAGTATTGATGGATATAAATCTACTGATAGTTGGGCTTATAATTACTTAACAAATGTTTTTAGAAACGATTATGAAGGTGGAGGTTCAAGATGGTATGCTGCCAATAAAGAAACAATTAGCTATTATCTAGACCCTCGTAACTTCTTAAATGAACGTCAAATATTTATGTTTGAACCCCTCACTTATAATGAATCATATCATACTAAAAAGGGTGTAGAATTAGCTCTAAAAGGATCATTCATGGCTAATGCCTTAGCAGATAAAGAAGCCAATTTAACATATGCTGATGCCTTTATAGCAGCAGCTAAAGCTGAAAATATTAGCCCATTTCTATTAGTATCTCGTGTAATTCAAGAAGTAGGTTCTGGTGGTAGTACCATCGTTAGTGGTACCGTCTCAGGATATGAAGGCTACTATAACTTTTATAATATCAATGCCTATGGTAATAGTAATCAAGAAACAATTGCTAATGGCTTAAAATATGCTAAAGAAAAAGATTGGTCAACTCCATATAAAGCTATCGTTGGCGGAGCTTCATTCATTGGAAACGACTATGTTGCCGGAGGCCAAAATACCTTATATCTTCAAAAATGGGATTTATTTGGTCCAAAATACGGCGCACATCAATATATGCAAAATATTCAAGCTCCATCCACTGAATCAATCAAAACCTATAATAGTTATAACAATGTAAGCCTTGTTAATAGTAGTTTCACTTTTGTTATTCCTATATTCAAAGACATGCCATCATCAACTAGCTTACCAAATAAAGGAAACCCTAACAACTACCTATCAAGTCTTGCTGTAAATGGCACATATTTATTTCAAAATGCTACACATGATACAACCTTTAATCTAAATCTTGATACCACTTCATCATCAGTTGATATATCAGCTACTAAAGTATCATCAAAGTCAACTATAAGCGGTACTGGTAGTGTATCCTTAAAAAACGATAAAGAAACTGTTCAAGTAGTAGTAACTGCTGAAAATGGTGCCAAGAGAACATACAAAATAAATATTACAAGAAGCACTAACGTATCCCTAGATATTAGTGAAATACTACGTGTCCTAAATATAAAAAATGACGGTTCATACATTTATGGATATCCTCTAAATACCGATATCAGCACCATCTCCAAAGCCATCACAACTAAAGAACCAAAAGCCACCGTAACAACATTTAATGGTCAAGGAAAAGAGAAGAGTAGTGGCATAATAGCGTCCGGAGATATAATAAATATAAAAACTGATCGCGAAGAGAAAAAATATATCATTATCATATATGGAGATATAAATGGTGATGGTAAAATAACTAGTGCTGACTATATAGCCCTTAAAAATGATATAATGGACGTTAAAAAACTATCTGATTTACAAAGAATAGCAGCGGATGCTAACAAAGATGGTAAAGTAAATTCAGCTGATTATATAACTATCAAAAACGATATCATGGATGTCAAAAAAATCGTTCAGTAAAGGAGTAAATAATTATGAAAAAAATTAAATTCAAATATCTTATAACTATTTTTATGGCCTTTATCATGTTTATGAATAATGCTTTTGCATATGGCTTTAATGTTTCACTAACAAGTACTAGTGTCACTGTAGGTAATAGCGTAACTCTAACTATCAGTGGCTCTGATCTAGCTGGCAAATTCACCATTAATTCATCAAACACTAATGTAGCTACCTTATCTTCTAGTAGTGTCTTCATTGATAAAGATACTCAAAGAATTACTATCTACACTAAAAATCCTGGATCATCAGTAATAACTATAAATCCCGTAGATGTTACTAGTTATAGTGGTGAAACTGTTACTGGAGCCAAGTCAATTACCATTACCGTAAATCCAAAGCCAACTAATAAACCAAGTGGTGGAGGTTCATCAAACGGTGGCAGCTATATTCCTCCAGCTAAAAAAACTAACAGTTACTTATCAAGCCTAACCGTAGATGGCCTTGAATTAAATGAAAAGTTTGATAAAGAAAGCCTTGAATATACCGTAACCGTTCCTGCTGATACTGAGAAAATCAAAATAAATGCCCAACTAGAAGACTCTGATGCCAAAGTAACTGGAACAGGTGAAGTAAATGTCTCAACTGGCCTTAATACCTTTGAAATCGTCGTAACTGCTGAAAATGGTAGCAAACGCACCTATATCTTAAAAGCTACCGTTGAAGAATTAAAACCTATCAAAGTAAAAATAGATAATACCGAGTATACCATTCAAAGAAAACGCAAAGATTTACCCGAAGTAAGTGCCTATTGGGAACCAACTGAATTAACTATCGATAACGAAAAAATAGAAGCTTACTACAATCCCACTATGAAGTATACCATCGTTGGATTAAAAGATCCTACCGGTAAAATATCATATTATCTATATAAAAATAATACATACACTAAATACCAAGAACATACCTTTAATGGAACAACCTTACAAATTCTAGATAAAGAAGTATCTAATGCTAAAAAATCTAATTTCTATTATGATAGTGATAAAATATCTAGTTATCAAGAAGTAAAATTAGATCTTCTTAAAAATACTTATGCTCTTGATAATAATGATATTGAAGGTAATCAATACTATCTATTTTATGCTATAAATATGGAAACTGGTAAAGAATCATTATACCAGTATGATGCTATTGAAAAAACTGTTCAAAGATATAATACTGAACTTCTTAGTTTATATAAAAACAGTAGTGATACATATTATATTTGCCTCTTAGGAAGTCTCTTATTACTAGGAGTTACTATCATTATCTTTAGTACTATTCTTATTTGTAAAGGTAAAAAGAACAAAAAAAAGATGACTCTTGTAAAATCAAACCCAACACTTCCTAAAGAAGATAATAGTAAAAAAACTACTCCAATCAAAGAAGAACTTCACTATGAAGAACCCATCCCAGAAGAAAAAATAGAGAGTGAGCCTTCAACAACTAAAGATAATGATTCAACTGAAGAAATCCCTCTAAAAGAATCTAATGAAGAAGCTTTCTCATTTGATGACTTACCAATCAAAGAAACAGTTGAATTAAAAAACAAAAAACCAAATAAAAAGAAAAATAACAAAAACAAGTAATATTGATATCTATCTAATAATTGCATCATTTTATACTAGATTATAAACGAATAAGTAATATCATTTTACTTGTTTTTTTCTTTCCATAAAAATAATCATTATCAAAGTATGGGAGCATTTCCTAAAGTATTCCCATAAAAAAAGTAAATACCGTTACTAATATTTACTTTACTTACCTATATTCAACCTTAACCATCTTAGCATGAATAACCACTCTCTTAGTACCATCATCAGTACAAGTAGATAGAGTTAAAATTTTATCATTAACACTAACATCTTCCTGAAAATCATATATACTCCTATCAGTAAGATTATCTATAAAAGTCTTATGTTCTTCTTCAGATTCAAAATAAGTTCTTAAATAATAAACTTCTGGTTTAATAGTATATATAGAAAATATCTTCCATACTGTATTAGCTTTAGGAGTAGACATTTTAATATAATGATTCTCACTATTAGTATACCAAGAATCTTTCAAACACCATACGAGCGATCCAAACATTGACCTATCAGTCATATTATGTGCATATATTATTGTATTACTACCAAAGTATTCAAAATCATCTCTATAATCTGCATATACCCATCCATTAATATTATATTTCTTATTAAAATCATGCCTCAAATAATATTCATTATCATTGTGTTGTACTACTGAATAATTAACATTCGTATTATTAACCTTTATCCATCCAACTGTCTCATTATTCTTCGCTATCAAATCACTAAAATCTACTGAAATATATCCAATATTATTGTATTCATTATCACCACTAGGAATATATTCTATCTTATCAATATTTTCCTTCTTCTCATTTTCTAAAACCTTCGTACTAGCTAAAATATCTTGTGTCAAATAATTAATCTTAAGTCTTTGTACATACCATCTAGAAGCCCAAAAAATACATATAAAATATACTGATAAAGTAAGTCCCATCATCACAATTGGTATAACTGGCTTCCCTTTATATTTAAGTACTGCTCCCTTCTTCGGATCAATAATACATATAATTCCTGTTATCAAATATTTCGGTATAATTGTAATAACTGTATATAATCCTAAAAAGAACCATCTAACTATCTTTATCACTAATCCACCTCCATATTATGAAATAAGTATAACATAAAATGTCAAAAAAAGATATATTTACTTTGAAATTAGTTATTTTTGTTGTATAATATGTTTAGTTTGAGAAAGAAGGTGAATTAGGGTGAATTTAAATGATATAAAAGTTGGCGACAAATTACAAATACAATGTTATAAACACGACGGCTCGCTGCATCGTAAATGGGATGAAGCAATCGTCTTAGATATCTTTGATGATTATATGGTTTTTGGTAACAATCGTACTACTGTTATTGATTCAGATGGCAAGATCTGGAAAACTCGTGAACCAGCAGTAATGTTCTTCTTTAAAGATCGTTGGTTCAATATCATCGGACAACTAAAAGACTATGGTATCTATTTCTATTGTAATATAGCAACTCCCACCCTAATAGATAACAAAATTATCAAATATATTGATTATGATCTAGATTTAAGAGTATTTCCTAATGGTTCATTTAAAATTCTTGATCGTATGGAATATAAATATCATAAAAAACAAATGCACTATTCCAGTCGACTAGATTTTATTCTCAAGTATGAATTAGCTAACTTAATAGAAATGGTTCGTACTAGAGAAATGCCTTTTGATAAAGATACTATTAATAAATATCATCAAAAATATGTTGAATTAGTAGAAAAACAGTAACCATCCTGTTTTTTTCTATCTTCATATCTTCTCTTTATCACATAAAAAAATAAAATCATAAAATGTCTTTAAAAACTATTGAAAAGAAGTAATAATATTTGGTATAATTAATTAGTAATAAGAAAGGATGATTTTTATGGAAGAATACAAAATAACAATGCGTAGCGAGAATGACACTATAGCCTTAGCTGAAAATTTAGAATCAGAAAAATTTCCTAATATGGTTATTTGCTTATATGGAGATCTTGGTAGTGGAAAGACTGTCTTTGCCAAAGCTTTTGCTCATGCTATGGGTATTGACGGCGTTACTTCTAGTACCTTTAATATAATAAAAGAATATAATGGAGAATTACCATTGTATCACATGGACGTATATCGTGTAGATGATAATATAGATAACTTAGGTATTGAAGAATACTTTGAAAAAGGTGGCATTACCATCATCGAATGGGCTGATCTTATCAAAGATTATCTCCCAGAAGAAAGACTAGATATTAAATTCAAAGTCGTAGATGAAAACACCCGTATCCTCTTAATTAAAGCTTACGGAGAAGAATATGTTCGTGCTTGTGAGGATATCTTATGATTAGTATATTTATAGATACATCCTTATCCAATGTATCTATTTCTATCATAAAGGATAACAAAATATTATCACTAATAGAAAAAAATATTCCTAATGCTCATTCTATATATACCACTAGCTTCCTAGATAAAGCCCTAAAAGAGTCCGGCGTTAGCCCATATGAAGTAGATAATATCTATGTAATAAATGGCCCTGGATCATTCACTGGCCTAAGAATAGGAGTAACTATTGCTAAAACATATGGCTACCTCATCAAAAAAGATCTAACTCCTGTATCTAGCCTTAAATCATATGCTCTAAGCACTGACTTACCATTCCCAATAATGAGCATAATTCCTGCTAATAAAACCCATTACTATATCGGTATCTATAACGATCACTATGAACCTATCATTAAAGAAGAATTTGCTAGTCATGATACCATAAAAGAATTAATAGATACCTATCATCCATCACTAGTAGGACCAGATAGTACTATCCTAGGAGATTATCAAATAAATAAAGTATCTCTAAATATCTTAAATATTATTAATTATTATCAAGATAAAGAAAAAGTTAACTACTTCAAATTAGTACCTAACTATCTAAAATTACCTCAAGCTATTGAAGATAAAAATAAATAGGTGCTATATATGATTAAAGAAGTTGACACTATCTCTACTAATCCCTTTAGTAGACGTCTTGAATATATTGAAAATAATATTACTTTAGGTTATCTAGAATATTCCCTCATCTATGATCGTATCGAAATAGATAACTTTTTAGTAGAAGAACCATATAGACAAACCGGTATAGGTACCAAACTAATGGCCTATCTTACTAGTGAAGCTATTAACTTACACGTAATAAATATAACTCTTGAAGTAAGAGTAAGCAATATACCAGCTATTAATCTCTATAAAAAATTTGGCTTTCGTGAAGTAGCCCTAAGAAAATACTATTATGGAGATGAAGACGGTATATTAATGGAAAAGCAGGTGATGTAAATGAAAGATATATATTGTTTAGCCATAGAATCTTCTTGTGATGAAACTAGTATGAGTATTATAAAAAACGGTACTGAAGAAATATGTACAGTTACAAATACACAAATAGATATTCATAAATTATTTGGAGGAGTAGTTCCTGAAGTAGCTAGTCGTAGTCATATAGAAAATATTACTATTGTCCTAGATGAATTATTAGAAAGAAGTAAAATGTCTCTAAAAGATATTGATATAATCGGTGTTACTTATGGCCCTGGGCTAATTGGTTCCCTCCTAATAGGATTACAGTGTGCTAAAACTATCTCCCTAGTAACTGGTAAACCATTAATACCTGTTCACCATATAGCAGGTCATATCTATGCTAATAACCTAGAAAAAAGATTAACATTCCCTCTAATTGCCTTAGTAGTCTCAGGAGGGCATACTGATCTTGTATACATGAAAGAAGACTATTCATTCAAAAAAATTGGTGGTACTCTAGATGACGCTATTGGCGAAGCCTATGATAAAGTAGCCAAAATATGCGGTTTAGAATACCCTGGCGGCCCTATCGTCGATAAACTAGCTAAAGAGGGTAGTGATACCTATGACTTGCCATATCCCCTAGATGATGACTCCTATAACTTTAGCTTTAGTGGTATCAAATCAGCTGTCGTTAACCTCGTTCATAACGAAACACAACGTGGTAATCCCATAAGAGTACCAGATATCTGTACATCATTTCAAAATAGATGCATTGAAGTACTAACTAAAAAAACTATCCGTGCCCTAAAAGAATACCATGTAAACACATTAGTCCTAGCAGGAGGAGTAGCCGCTAACAGTTATCTCCGTCAAGAATTAACTAAAGCTTGTCAAGAAAATAACATATCATTCAGTTATCCAAGAATGGCTTACTGTACTGATAATGCTGCCATGATCGGAGCAGCTGCTTACTATGCTTATCAAAAAGGCATTACTACTAATCTAGAACTAAATGCTAAAGCCGTAGACAATTTATATAACGAACCAAACCAAGAATAATTCTTGGTTTTATTTTACCAATAATACCCCTAAAACTATTGTAAAAGATACATTTTTTTGTTATACTTAAATTACAATCAAACACTAGGAGTGATAAATAATGAAAGAAGAAAAAAAAGAATTAAAAGAACCTAAAAAAGTGAAACTAAGTAATAAAAATATCTTACTAATTGTTATCGGTATTCTCCTCGTTTCTCTAGCAGGAACATTTGCCTGGTTTACCTGGAGAAGTAATGATACCGCTTTAGTATTAACTGTCGGAGATATCTCTAGTGCACAAGTAACCTTAAAGCCATATAAACTAAATGCTGAACTAGCTCCTGTAACTTCTTATGAAGATCAAGTTTATACTAATGTAACTGCTGTAAATAATAGTACTACTGCTAAAAAAATAAATCTTTATTATCATATTAACAAAATAGATTCAGAATTAATATCTACTAGTTTTAAATATACAATCACTAAAAGTACCGATAATGGTTCAACCTATACTGAATATAAAACTGGTAACTTTTCTACCGCTGCTAATAACATAGATTTATATATCATGGATGAAACTGTAGATGGTAACAACAATATCAAGTACAAAGTATATATCTGGTTAGATGGTACTGGCCCTAATGAAGGAGTAGCCGGAAAATCCTTCTCTGGTGAACTTCGTGCAAAGATAGAAGATATAGAAGCACCACATTATATGAATATACCAGTAAATTTTGCTAGTACTTATGGTGATAATCTTAATTCAATAACATTTATGGGAAATACAAACTACCCATCTTGCTTAACAGCAGAAGATATTGAAGCAATTGAATCTAATATAGATAGTTATAATATAGCGGAATATGCTACAAATACCCCTGATGGTTATACAGGAAAAATAATGCACTATCCTTGTTATGTAGAATTAGAAGATGGAAGCAGAGTGCTTGATATATATATTGGCTCTACGGAAGGCAAAGTATATGCCCCAGAAGATTCAACTGGGTTGTTTGCCAATTTGGGCGGTTTAACTGCAATTAATGGTATGGAATATTTTAATACCTCAAATACTACTAATATGTCTAGTATGTTTAAAGGAGCCACAAGTTTAAAAAATCTCGATTTATCACACTTTAACACTTCAAATGTTACTGATATGAGTGAAATGTTCAGCTTCTATGGTGATGCAGGTGACGGGAAAATGACTACAATAAATTTGAGTAGTTTTGATACTTCAAATGTAACTAATATGTGGGGCATGTTTAACAACTGGTGTAGTTTAACTAGTATAGATTTGAGTAGTTTCGACACCTCAAATGTTACTGATATGAGTTATATGTTTAGCACCGAAGACTGTATGCAAGGACACAACACCGAACGTTCAGGGGATTTAACCAGCATCAATTTTGGAACTTTCAATACTTCTAGTGTAACTGCAATGTCAGCAATATTTTATGGACAAAAAAAATTACAAGGTTCTTTTACAATAGCTACGTCAGCAGAACTTGAATTTGCCGATTATATGTTCTATTATACAGCAGCTAATGCTTCTAGTAATTTTGTAGTAAATTATAACTCAGTTAATGCTAGTGCTATCGATGAATATATAAATCAAAAAACAAGTGATGCTAAAGTAGTCAAAGGCTCATGTATTGACTGCTAATAATCAAAATGGATGGAGAAAGTTCATGATTAACAATCCATCATATAAATAAAAATAAAATATAAGGATAGGTGATAATTTATGAAAAAATATAAAATGAACAATGGAGGCTTTACCCTAGTAGAGTTACTTGCCACCATAGTATTACTTGCTCTAGTAATTGGTATAGCTTCATACTCCATAAATGCCATTATAAAGAATTCTCAAGAAAAAAATTATCAACTACTTATAAATAATATCTATGATGCTACTGAAGTCTATTATCAAGAATGCAAATATACCAATAATACTGGTATTACTTGTAGTGAAGAAGCTGGCTCACTAGTTACTTCTCTTGGAGATCTAGTAAAATATGGCTATCTAAAAGGTAATAGTACTGATACTGAAAATAATCAAACTATAGAAAACCCTAATGATAATGTAAATATATCACAGTGCAAAATAAAAATAACTTATCTAGGTAACACAATTCAAATAGAGGCTGTAAACCCTACCGGTAGTTGCCCAAAAAAATACTAATAAAGGAGGAATATACATGATAGGTAATGACTGGGATAATGTCTTAAATGATATATATCAAAAAGAATATTTTAATAAAATAAAAGAGAAAGTTCGTTACGAATATAATCATAAAACAATCTTTCCTCCCGCTAACAAAGTATTCTATGCTCTAAGAATGACTTCGTACAAAGATACTAAAGTAGTTATTCTAGGACAAGACCCTTATCATGGAGTAGGAGAGGCTAATGGCTTATGCTTCTCTGTTAATCACGGAATAAAAATGCCCCCTTCATTAAATAATATATATAAAGAATTATATAGCGATCTAGGCATCACACGTACTGATACTGATTTATCTGATTGGGCTCGTCAAGGAGTATTACTCCTAAATAGCGTTCTAACAGTAGAAAAAGATAAACCAGCTAGTCATAAATTCGTAGGATGGGAAGAGTTTACTGATGAAATAATCATGAAATTAAATGATCATGAAACTCCTATAGTATTTATCTTATGGGGTAACTTTGCTAAAAGTAAAATAAAATATATCACTAACCCTAAACACCTAATAATCTCGTCATCCCACCCAAGTCCATTCTCTGTAAATTATGGTTTCTTTGGTAGTAGACCATTCTCTAAAACAAATGAATTCTTAAGAAAAAATAACTTAAAGGAGATATCTTGGTAATATGTTAGGAGTATATATCCATATTCCATTTTGCAATACCATCTGCAGTTACTGTGATTTTTGCAAAATACACTACCAAAAAGAATATGTCTCTTCATATCTAGAACGCCTATCTAAAGAAATTAACTCTCGTTATCAAGGAGAAATAGTAAATTCAATCTATATCGGAGGAGGTACTCCTAGTTGCTTATCACCTGATGAATTAGATGAATTATTAAGTATCTTGAGTATCTTTAATTTATCAGATAACTATGAGTATACTATTGAATGTAATATTGAAAATATTGATATAGAAAAACTAAATATCTTTAAAAGTTATGGCATTAATCGTCTAAGTATTGGCGTTGAATCATTTGATAAAGATATCATTAGTGTCTTAAATCGTCATCATGATAAAGACCTAGTATTTGATAATATCTATTTAGCTAAAAAATATTTTAATAATATAAATATTGATTTAATATATGGTGTAACTCCTGATATAGAAAAAGTAAAAAATGATATAAGTAAATTCTTAATGTTAGAAATTCCTCATATATCATGTTATTCTTTAATTCTAGAAGAACATACTAAGTTATGGATTAACCATCAAAAATACATAGATGAAGATCTAGATAAAGAAATGTTTGATTATATTAATAATACTCTTACTAAAAAAGGATATCATCATTATGAAATAAGTAATTATGCTATTCCTGGTTATGAAAGTAAACATAATATAAACTACTGGTTAAATGGCTCATACTATGGCTTTGGTCTAAGTGCCGTTAGCTTTATAAACAACCATAGAATATCCAACACTAAAAATTTAACTAAATATTTAAAAGATGAATATCTTGCTGAGGACAACTATGAAGATGTCACTTTATCTAAAGAAAACGATCTAATTCTAGGATTACGCCTAATCGAAGGTTTAAGCATCACCAATTTTAATACTAAATACAATGATGACATTCTTAGAAAACCTATCATCAAAGAACTGCTTAGTGATAATTATTTAATTGTCACCGGAGATAAACTACTTTGTAATTATAAATACATATATCTTTTAAATAGCATCCTAGAAAAAATCATCGGTAGCGAATTATAAAATAATACAAACAAATGTACGAAAATATCTTGACAATATATTCATAATATGATATGGTTGTTATATGAGAGAGTAATATCTAAAGGAAGTGAATTAATATGAAAGATATCTTAGAATTTATTAAAAGTGAAAAGTTTTATCTTCCAATTATCTATTTGATACTAGGAACAATTATCTATTACTTAATTAAATTAATTATAAATAAATTAAGTAAAAATAAACATATAGACAAGAAAAAACAAACAATAATCTCCCTCGTAAAAAATATTTTTAAATATCTCATCTATATATTTATTGTATTGTCTATTTTAAATGTATATGGTATAAATACTACTGGAGTTATTGCCTCTATTGGTATCGTTGGCGTTATTATCGGCCTTGCATTTCAAGATCTAGTAGCTGATTTCCTTGCCGGAGTATGCATCCTTTTTGATGATAAATATACCATCGGAGATATCGTTTCAATAAATGGCTTTAAAGGAGAAGTTATTGCTTTTGGACTAATGACTACCAAAATTAAAGCCGCAACCGGAGAAGTAAAAATTATATCAAACTCATCATTCAAAGAAGTAACTAATTATAGTCAAAATAAAACAGTATTATTTATCACCTTAGACGTCGCATATGACACTAATATTGATAAATTAGAAAAAGTATTAAATAGTCTAACAGATGACGTTCTAAAAATAGAAAATGTCCTTGGAAATTACAAACTACTAGGAATTAATGAGTTTTCTTCTAGTAGTATTAAATATCAAGTATGTATGGATTGCAAACCTGAAAAACATTATCAAATAAAAAGGGAATATCTTAAATTAATAAATGATGCATTTAACAAAAATAAAATTGAAATTCCATATAACAAAATGGATATTAATATAAGGAGCAACAAACATGAATAAAATTAAATACTTTGAAACAGAAATAAACTATATTAAAGACGAAACTAAAAAAGAGGATATCAAATATCTAATAAATCTTTTACCAGACTACTTTTTCACTATTCCAGCATCTAGTACTGGTAAATATCATCCCAAGTTTGCTAGTACTAATCATGGATTAGTAAAACATACCAAAGTAGCAGTAAGAATTGCCTATGACTTGTTTGCTACAGTTAATAATTTTACTGAAGAAGATAAGGATTTAGTAATTATGGCACTCATTATGCATGATGGTATGAAAAAAGGTAACCCTGAAGAACAATACACTAGATTTGATCATCCATTACTTGCATCAAAATTAATAATGGAGCATGCCAAAGAATTAAAAATGGGGATAGATAACATTCGCAAAATGTGTTCCTTAATAGAGTCACATATGGGTATCTGGAATACAAGTAAATATAGCAAAGTAGTTTTACCACTACCAACAACAGAACTACAAAGATATGTTCACCGCGCTGATTTTCTTGCTAGTAGAAACTATTTAAACGTTTCCTTTGATAAATTAGAAATAAGATAGGTGATATAAATGAAATTGAATAAAAAAGGTTATATGCTAGTAGAAATAATTCTAGCTTCTGCTCTTGCTTTTGGCCTTGCATATTTTATCCTTGAACTGACCTTAAAAGTAAAAGAAAAAGATGATGATTTATTTGTAGAAACCCTAGTAGCCACTGATAAAACAATCATAAATAACAAATTAATGACTTATGCCAAGAATGGTGATTTTAGTTGTGATAAATTACAAATCAATGATAGAACCATTAAATATGGCGATGAATTAATCGTTATAGTTAATAAATATACCACAGTAGGAACAAAAAGTTGCTCATTTGATGAGTATAATAAAATATTAGTAAATATTCCTCTAAGTGTTGCCCAAATGCCAAATAAAAATTATGATATAAAATTTGAGTATTTAACTAGTTCTCCTTATTGTGATATAAACGTAAATGGAACGACTCTTAATGCTGTCTACAATGATGGTCGTAGCGATAATTATGGTTTCGATCAGCTAGGAAATAAAACTATTAGCAAAGAAATAAATAGTACTGGTACATATAATTTTTATGTTTCCGATATACATGGTAATGCAGCTATTTGCAGTGTGATTGTAAATAACGTAAACAGTGATAATACATGCAGCGATGGGTACACTAAAATTAATGATAAATATTGTTACACAAAGGGGGAAATTAAGTATGAAAAAATTAAATAATAAAGGCTTCACTTTAATTGAATTATTAGCAACTGTTGTTATCATGTTAGCTATTTCTGTCTTAGCAGTATCATCTATCAGTGCCGCCATCGAAAGAAATAAAGTAAAACAAGATGAAGCTAAAATAGAAGCCATCGTAGCAAGTGGTAAATTATATTATGAAGAAAATAAACTTTCGCTAGGAGCTAATGGTTGCATTCCTCTAAGTGCCTTAGAATTAACAGATGAAGAAAGAAAAATGTCTAATGGCGAATATCTTGATGGGGCAGTTTACTATAATAATGGCGAATTTAAATATACGAAAGGTTGCATAAACTAATGAAAAAATTAAATAAAAAAGGTTTTACCTTAATTGAACTATTAGCAACTGTTGTTATCATGTTAGCAATTTCTGTAATAGCAGTATCATCTATCAGCTCTGCCATTGATAGAAATAAAGCTAAACAAGATAATGCTAAAAAAGAAGTCATTATTAGTGAAGCAAAACTATATTATAATACCCATAGAAATACTCTTGGCACTAGTGGCTGTATACTTGTAAGTGACCTAGATTTATCTGAAAATGAAAAAAAAGATTCAAATGGCAATATTTTTAATGGTGGTGTACGATATAATAATGATACATTTGAATATGTTAATTCTTGTAATTAATGGAGGTACATATGAATAGAAAAGGATTTATGATGGCTGAAGTAGTTGTAGTATCAGCTATTGTTATGGTAACTATCGTTGGATTATATCAAAGCTATAATAAATTATATAGTACATATGCCACTAGATTAAAATACCATGATGCCGAAACATTGTATCGACTTGGTAACTATCGTGACATTCTCATAGAAAACGGTAGCTTGAATACCATACTATCAGATATGAAAAAAAATGGTACCAAAACTAAAAGCATTTATAAAGATGGAAGTAAAGACAATCCCATTGTATTAGAAGATGAAAAAGACAAATACAAAGGAGATACTGTCTTCTTAATATCAACAACAAAAGACAGTAGCAAAGCAAAAGGACATATTTTAGAAAATACAACTATAAATGGTATCCATTCAACATATCAAGACTATCTTTCATATCTAACGAAGTCAACTAGTTATGGCTCCAACTACATTATGGTAATAGAAAGTTGCAAGGATGACCTAAATGATTGCTATTATGCATATCTTGAAATATATGATGGTAAAGAGGAAAATAGTTAAATGAAGTTATAAAATATAAAGAACCCTGTTTTCATTTTATTTGAAACAGAGTTCTTTATTATTAATTTGTATATCTAAGACTTTCGTTTGATACATTAAAAACAATTCCAAGTAAAAGCATATATGATAAGAGAGAAGAGCCACCATAAGAAATAAATGGTAAAGTGATTCCCATAATTGGTAATAGACCAATCGTCATTGAAATATTATATATTTGTTGAAACAAAAGTACTCCAATAATTCCTCCGATTGCATATTTATCCATGTCATTAGAAGTCTTATTAACATATCCAATAAGTGTTAAATCAAAAATAAGCATTATTATAATTAAAGATATGGCTCCAATAAAACCAGTATTAGAAGCAAAAACAGCAAATATAAAATCTGTTTGCATCTCCGGAAAATATATTGGAGTATGATTAATACCGTGCCCTGTTACTCCAGATGATCCAATTGCAATCATCGAATTCCTTAACTGCATTCCACTAGCAGAAGACCAATTGGTTATTCTATCCATTCTATAAAAGAAAGAAGTTCCAAAAATATCAATAAATAAGTCTTGCTTGAAATAATATATTCCTAAAAAGACACCAAGTAAAATTACCAAAGCTCCAATCGTAAATACAAACCATCTTTTTCTAAATCCTCCGACAAATAACATAACAATAGTAATAATCAAATACATTATAACTGCTCCCGTATCTGGTTCAATAAAAGTAAGTGCTGAAGGAATAAACAACAAAACCATTACTTTTAGCAAAAATTTTAATTCATCTACAGTATCAGGATTGTTATTCTCATCATTAAAATCCCCAATCATCCTTGATAAAGTAATTATCCAAAAGATTTTCATAAATTCACTCGGCTGAATCGTCCCAATAAATGGTATCCTAAACCAACAAGTAGCATTCTTAACTGTTACTCCAAAGAATAAAACCAATACCAGCGACACAACTCCAATTAAATAAAAAATATAAGCATTATTATAAAGCCATCTATTACCGAGTCCCATCACTAAGTAAGCTAATCCAAATCCAATAAAATACCATACCATCTGTTTTATATACAAATTTTGAAAGTTCGCTCCCAAAAATCTCCTCGTTGAGTATATTGATACAACACTTATTAAAAGAAAAATAAATATTGGAATTAATACATTGCGATCAACTTTAAATTTTGACGTATTTTTCAATCTATCACCTTCTTATATTTATCCTGTATTTATATTTTATCACATAAAGCTAATAATTTATACTAAAAAACTAATAGTTTCATATAATTCTTATAGGAGGACAATATGAAAGATTTACCTAAAATGTATCATCATCATGAAAACAAAGAGTTTACCAATAATCGAGAAGTTTACTATGGCAATGAAACTGTCAGTCATAATGATATTTTTACCACTAATGATATACGTAAAAAAATAAATGATATCTTAAGCTCCCCAACATTTATTTATCGTGCTACCGTCAATATCGTCGTAGGCAATGATATTATTGTAAGAAAAATAGTAGGTATTCGTAACAATAACTTAGTAACCATAGATAACGAATACATTCCTATTGAAAATATTAAGGACATCTATAAATAATAGGTGTTTTTAATTTAAGCTCTGTTATACTTTGGACTGATAAATATTTATATTAGAATATTTAGTAAATTTTAAAATAATTTGAAACA
>OKXB01000890.1_pt1 | contig 33657 bp, 32 predicted proteins | sample 1601731 | NCBI WGS metagenome assembly OKXB01 (sample SAMN04414077, study PRJEB24778) | human gut metagenome | material: faecal | host: Homo sapiens
TATTAGAGAAGATTGATAAGAATATTATTAAGAGAGAAGATATATTTAGTGATAAGAAATAGATAAGAAATTATCTATTTTTTGTAAAACTGGAGTTTTATTTGTATAAATATAAGATATTTGATATAATAATTTGTGAGGTAGATATTATGTGTGGATTTGTAGGATTTATAGATAAAAAGAAAAATAAGAAAAAGATAATTAAGGATATGGCTGATATTATTGTACATAGAGGACCTGATAGTGATGGTTATTATACTGATGATGATTGTGCTTTAGGATTTAGAAGATTATCTATTATTGATTTGAGTGGAGGTACTCAACCTATATATAATGAGGATAAGACAATGGCTATTATCTTTAATGGGGAAATTTATAATTATCAAGAAATAAGGAAAGATTTACTTAAGAAAGGACATAAATTTAAGACTGAGTCTGATACTGAGGTAATATTACATGGATATGAAGAGTATCATGAGAAGATATTAGATAAGTTAAGAGGTATGTTTGCTTTTGTGATATATAATGTTAATGATAAGACTTTATTTGGAGCAAGAGATTTTTATGGAATAAAGCCATTATATTATTATAAAGATGATAATGAATTTATGTTTGGATCAGAGATTAAGAGTTTTTTAGGACATCCTGGTTTTAAGAAAGAACTTAATAGAGATATGTTAAAACAATATCTTACTTTTCAATATAGTGTGGGAGAAGATACTTTCTTTAAGAATGTATATAAGTTAAGACCAGGGCATTATTTTAAGTATCATGATGGAGAATTAGAGATAGTTAAATATTATGAATTAAAGATAAATAATGATGATAGTAAGAGTCTTTATGAATGGAAAGATATTATTAGAAAGGAACTTAATGAATCAATTAAATATCACAAGGTTAGTGATGTTGAAGTAGGTAGTTTTTTATCTTCGGGAGTGGATTCTTCGATAGTGGCTACTTTAAGTGATGTGGATAAGACATTTACAGTAGGGTATGATAATAAGAAATATAGTGAGATAGATTATGCTAAGGAACTTAGTGATAAGATTGGTGTAAAAAATATTAGTAAGAAGATTAGTAAGGAAGAATATTTTAAGAAGTTTCCAATGATTCAGTATTATATGGATGAACCGTTAGCTGATGCTTCAGCAGTAGCTTTATATTTTGTGGCTAATACTGCTAGTAAACATGTAAAGGTAGCTTTATCTGGTGAGGGAGCTGATGAGATATTTGGAGGATATAATATATATCATGAACCTTATTCTGTTAGTTGGTATAATAAGATACCTTATCCAGTAAGAAGATTTATAGGTATACTTGCGTATCCGATGAGAAATCATTCAGGGTTTAATTTTTTAGTGAGAAGAAGTAAGAAGCTTGAAGATAGATATGTAGGAAATGCTTTTATATTTGAACCAAGGGATGCTGATAAGGTACTTAGTTATAAAGATACAAGAAATTTTAGAGAGTTAACTAGACCATATTATGATAAGGTTAAGGATTATGATCAGGTTGCTAAGATGCAATATATAGATTTTAATTTTTGGTTGATAGGAGATATTTTACTTAAGGCTGATAAGATGAGTATGGCTAATTCTTTGGAGGTTAGAGTGCCATTTTTGGATAGACCTTTAGTTAGTGAAGTAATTAATATGCCTGCTAAATATAAGATAGTTGGTAATCAAACTAAGTATGCTTTTAGAGAAGTATGTAAAGAAGCATTACCTGAAAAGTGGGCTGATAAGAAGAAATTAGGATTCCCTGTACCTATAAGAGAGTGGATTAAGGAAGAAGATATATATAATGATATATATAAGAAATTTAGTGAAGCTAGTGAATTTTTTAAGCCTAAAGAGATAATTAAATTATTAGAAGAACATAAGAATGGAAAGAGAGATAATAGTAGAAAGATTTGGACGATATATTCATTTTTGATATGGTATCAGGAATATTTTGTGAAGAGATAAATAGTCAAATAATTGGCTATTTTTTTCTTAATTAACACTTGGTTAAATGTAATAAATGAAAGGGATAATGCTTTACAAAAGAGGGGAAGAATGCTATAATTTTATTATAAGTGAGGTAGATGGTATGGCTAAGAAGAAACAAAAAAAAGAAAAAGAAAAATTTGAATATAGTAATGAGATAATAGGAGTTATATTAATATTACTTTCTATAATAGGAATGTTAGGGTATGGTAGAGCGGGTAATTTTATTCGTAGTTTTGCAGTATTCTTAGTAGGTGTAGCATACTTTCCTTTACTTTTAGTATTTTTAATATTAGGATGCTATTTAATTGTTAAGAGAAAGAGTCCTAAGATGATATCTAGTAGGGCTATTGGTATATATTTGATAATTATAGCAGTTCTTACTTTATTACATATGGAGTATGCTGCTAAGTTAGAAGGTACTAAGGTAATTACGGAGACATTTAAGTCAGTTATGTTAGCTTTTAAATCATCAACAGTTATTCAAAATTGTGGTGGAGGAATGGCTGGAGCAATATTAGCATATATTTTTAACTGGGCTTTTGCTGATGGGGTAATTATAGTAGTTGTTACTTTAATAGTAGTAGGGTTGGTATTAGCTCTTAATAAATCTATAATGGAAATAGTAGCTAAGATTAAGTTACCAAAAGTGAAGAAGCATGAGAAGAGTGAAGAAATAGTTAAGGAAGAGAAACCTACTGAAGAAGAAGTGCCTGATAATAGAATTGTGATATCTTCAATTGAAGAACTTACTAATAAGAAAGAAGAAAAGGAAGAGAAGGGTGCTTTAGTAGAGGATGCGGATATTCCTATTAAGAGAATGGATACTAATAAGAAGGAAGAAGAAAGTCATAATGAAGAGAATGCTGTTGTTAAGAATAGTGATTATAAATTACCTTCAATTAATATATTAAAGACAGTTAAGAATGTTAATAGTAAAGAGAATGAAATTAATGCTAAGGCTAGTATTCAAAAACTAGAGGAAATTCTTAAGGTATTTGAGATATCTGGTAAGATAGTACAGGTAAATATAGGGCCTACGGTTACACAGTATGAGCTTGATTTAAAGGCTGGTACTAAGGTTAATAAGTTATTGGGAATTCAAAGAGAGATAGCTTTAGCAATGGCTGCTAAGGATGTAAGAATACAGGCTCCAATACCTGGAAAGAATACTATTGGTATTGAGCTTCCTAATAAGGTTAATGCTAGTGTATCATTTAAAGAAGTACTTAGTAATATGCCTGAAGTTAATGAGAAGACGTTACTTGCAGTAGGACTTGGTAAAGATATTATGGGTAAGGTTAGATGGTGTGAGATTAATACGACACCACACTTATTAGTAGCTGGATCTACTGGTAGTGGTAAATCAGTTTGTATTAACTGTATAATAGCTTCAATACTTATGAGGGCTAAACCTGATCAGGTTAAGTTGGTATTGGTAGATCCTAAGAAAGTAGAATTTTCTATGTATAATGGAGTACCTCATTTACTTAGTCCAGTAGTAACTGATGCGAAGAAAGCTTCTATAGCTCTTAAGAATATTGTTGGAGAGATGGAAAGAAGATATGAATTATTAGAACATACTAAGAATAAGAATATAACTTCATATAATAAGTTTTGTGAGACACATACGGAATATCAAAAGTTACCTTATATAGTAGTAATAATAGATGAGTTAGCTGATTTAATGTTAGTAGCTGCTAAGGAAGTAGAAGACTCTATTATGAGAATTACTCAGATGGCAAGAGCTGCTGGTATACATTTGATTGTAGCTACTCAGAGGCCTTCTACAGATATTATTACAGGTGTTGTTAAAGCGAATATTCCATCAAGAATTAGTTTTGCAGTATCATCACAGATAGATTCTAGAACAATTCTTGATATGGGTGGTGCTGAAAAATTGCTTGGTAAGGGAGATATGTTATTCTTACCAATGGGTGAGAGTATTCCAATGAGAGTTCAGGGAGCTTATGTATCTGAAGAAGAAATTCAAAAATTAGTAGATTATACTATTAGTCAACAAAAGGCAATATATGATGAGACTCTTACTATTGATAAGAGTGGAGATGGGGCTTTATCTTCGGGAGTAGCTGATAGTGATGGATATGCTAGTGATGAGGAATATGATGATCCAATATATAATGAAGTAGTTGATTTTGCTGTTAGTACAGGTAAGATTAGTGCTTCTTTGATACAGAGAAAGTTTAGACTTGGATATAATAGAGCTGCTAGAATAATAGATTTACTTGAAGAAAGAGGAATAATAGGACCACAAAATGGATCTAAACCTAGAGAGGTATTAGTTAAATTAGAAAAACCTATGGATACTGATGAATAGGAAGAGAAATCTTCCTTTTTGTATGATAAGAAAAATAGAAATATTTGAAATATTTATGGACATTATAGTAGTAAAATGATACAATTATGCTAGAAGATTATGGAGTGATATTATGGATAAACAAGAATTATTAGAGGAATATAAAGAATTAGAAAAAGTAGTTAATGATATATGGAGGTCTCTTTGACTTAGATAAGAAGATAAAGAGACTTAAGGATATTCATGATATTATGAATAGAGAAGATTTTTGGAATAGTAGTGATAAGGATGATATTATTAAAGAGAATAAGTATTTAAGTGATCTAGTTGGTAAGAATAAGAATGTTTTAGAGAAGATTAAGAGTAATATAGAGATGTTAAGTCAGGAAATAGATGAAGAAATGTTTAATCTTCTTAAGGATGAATATGAAGAGATTAGTCATGAAGTAGATAAGCTTAGAATAGATACTTATTTATCTGGAGAATATGATAAGAATGATTGTTTGTTAGAGATACATTCAGGGGCTGGTGGAACGGAATCTTGTGATTGGGTTAGTATGTTAGCAAGAATGTATATGAGATATTTAGTAAAGAATGGATATAGTTATATTGAAATAGATAAGCAAGCTGGTGAAGAAGTAGGATTTAAGAGTATTCTTATTAAGATAAGTGGTGATAATGCTTATGGTTATTTTAAAGGGGAGACTGGTATTCATAGGCTGGTTAGGATTAGTCCATTTGATGCAAATAAGAGAAGACATACTACTTTTGCTTCAGTAGAAGTTATTCCGGAATTTGATCAGACTATTAATGTTTCAATAGATGAGAAGGATTTGAGAGTAGATATATTTAGAAGTAGTGGCCCTGGTGGACAAGGAGTTAATACTACTGACTCGGCGGTTAGGATTACGCATATACCTACAGGAATTGTTGTTAGTTGTCAAAATGAGAGAAGTCAAATAAGAAATAAACAACTAGCGATGGAAGTACTTAAAAATAAATTGTATAAGTTAGAGGTAGAGGATAAGAATAAAGAGCTTCTTCAGTTAAGGGGAGATAAGAATAGTATTAGTTTTGGTAATGCTAAGAGGAGTTATGTAATGTGTCCTTATACGTTAGTTAAAGATAATGTATCAGGATATGAAAGTAGTAATGTAGATAGAATATTAGATGGGGATATTGGTGAAATGTTAGAGGCAAATATTAGGAGGTAGTGATGATACTATTTAAAAGAATGAGGGAAAAAAGAATTAATAACATTTTGGCTAATATTGATAAGAAGAATAGGTTAAGTAGATATATAATGCTTTTATCGGGATGCTTGATAGTGGCTTTTGCATTTAATTTGTTCTTTTTGAGATATGATATTGTATGTTTTGGAGTTAGTGGTATATCAATAGTTTTAGCTAATTTTGGAGTTAATCCATCAATGTTTATCTTATTAGCAAATATCTTTTTAATGATAATTAGTTATTTCTTTTTAGGAGTAGAAGACGTAAAGAATCAGTTAGTGGGGGCTTTGATATATCCAATATTTGTAGAGTTAACACTTAAGATAACTAATTTGATAGATTTTGGTGAGATAGAATTTATAGTAATAGCTATTATGGGTGGCGTTTTAGCTGGTATTGGATATGGACTTATTTATAAGAGTGGCTTTTCTACTGGGGGAACTGATGTTTTGGGTAGTTTGATATGTAAGTATTCAAAAATATCTATGGGAAATGCAATGATGTTTGTAAATGTAGCAATTATTGTACTTGGAAAGATAGTATTTTCTTGGAAGATAGTAATGTATGCAATAGTAGTAGCTTATTTGATATCAATAGTTACGGATAGGATTCTTTTAGGAATATCTAATAGTAAGGCTTTTTATATAGTTGTTGATAAGAATAAAGATGATTTAGTAAGAGACTTTTTAACTTCTTTACCAGGAGTAGGTAGTACAATTATTGATGCTTCAGGAGGATATTCTAATGATAAGCAAACTTTAATATTAGCAGTAGCTCCTACTAAAATGTATTTTGTTATTAAAGAAGGACTTAGAGAAATAGATAAGAATATCTTTTATTTAGTATGTGACTCTTATGAAGTTAGTAGTAAGGGTGATAAATATGCTTAGAATAGATAAAGATAAATTTATAGAGAGATTATATAAAGGGAATTTTTGGAAAAGATTTTTTATGTTTGTGATGGGAATGTTAGTGTCAGCTTTATCATTTAATTTATTTTATGATAAATATGACGTTGTTCCTACTGGGAGTAGTGGATTAGCATTACTTGTTGGACAGTTTATAAATGTAGATATGTCTTTAATTATTTTAGTTATATCGCTTATATGTTTGTTACTTGGGCTTATATTTTTTGGATATGAATATGCTATTAAGATGCTGGCTGTTACTTTTTTATATCCATTCTTTGTATCTGCTACTACGTTAATTACAAGGAATGTTAATCTTGAAGATACATCATTGTTTTTGATAATGGTATTTGGAGGAGCGATGATGGGATTTAGTTCAGGGCTTATTAGAAAGAGTCAGTTTAGTCCTGGAGGATTTTGTGTATTATTTGATATAGCTAGTAAGTATTTGCATATTAGTGTGGGAATGGCTACAATAATTGTTAATATGATACTTATAGGAGCTAGTTCTTTTGTATTTGGACTTACTAGTGCTTTATATGCAGTAATATCATTATTAGTAGCATCTTATATAGTAGATAAAGTTATTATTGGAATATCTGATAATAAAGTATTTTATATTGTTACGGATAAACCTTTAGAGGTAAGAGACTATGTTATGGATAAATTGCATTATTCAGTGACAGTGGTTAAAGCTAGAGGAGGGTATTCTAATAAGAGGAAGAAGATGCTTATGTGTGTAGTACCTACAATAGAGTATGTAAAGCTTAAAGAGATGATTAAAGGTATTGATGATAAGGCTTTCTTTTTGATAGTTGACATTTATGAGTCAAGTGTTAAAAAAAATTGTAAAAATATGTAAATTTAAGTAAAGGTATTTAAAGATAGGTAATTATTTGTTATAATAATTAAATGTAGAGGTAGGTGTAGTTTATGGATTTAATTAGAATTACTGATGTACAGAAGACCTATAAAACAGGAACAGTAGCTTTATATGACGTTGATTTGACAATATCTAAGGGTGAGTTTGTATTTATAATAGGAGCTTCAGGATCAGGAAAATCTACTTTAATTAAAATGCTTTATCGTGAAGAGAAACCAGATAAGGGATCTATCATGATTGGTGGAATAAATGTTGCTAAGCTTAAAGATCGTAAGGTATATATATTAAGAAGAAAGTTGGGAGTAGTATTCCAGGACTTTAAATTATTACCTAGACTTACAGTTTATGAGAATGTAGCTTTTGCAATGGAAGTATTTGGATATGATAAGAAAGTTATTCATAAGAGAGTTATGGAAGTATTAGAGTTAGTAGGACTTAAAGGGAAAGTTAGACAATATCCTGATCAGTTATCAGGTGGTGAACAGCAAAGAGTAGTAATAGCTAGAGCGATAGTTAATAATCCTAAGCTATTGATATGTGATGAACCTACAGGTAATTTAGATCCGGATACTAGTATGGGTATTATGCGTGTACTTGATGATATTAATAAGATGGGTACTACTATTGTTATGACAACACATAATAGGGATATAGTTAATACGATGAAGAAGAGAGTTGTAGTACTTAATGAAGGTAAGATTGTACAAGATTATGAAAGAGGTAAGTATTATGAAGTTCTTTAGAAGTATTAAAAGATATTTCCGTGATGCCGGAAAGAGTGTTATTAGAAACTTTTCTTTATCATTAGCTTCAATATCTTGTATTACAATTACTTTAATAGTAGTAGCTTTATCAATAGTGTTATCTTATAATGTTGAAGAGATGACTAAACATGTTAGTAGTAATATATCAATAGTAGTATTTCTTAATAGTGAATGTGATGAGAATGATTTGAAGCAAATAAAGAATAGTATAGAGAGACTTGATAATGTGGATACTATTACATTTAAATCTAAACAAGAATATGCTAAAGAGACAAAAGAACTTGATGAGAGATTTGCTTTAATAGTAGATAGTTGGGATGATGATACTATACCATTACTTGATAGTTATGAAGTTAAGGTTAAAGATATTGAACAAATTAAAGATACAGCGGATAAGATTAAGAAGATGGATAAAATATTCTCAGTTAATTATGGAGAAGAATATATAGAATCAGTTATTACAATATTTGGAGTAATTGAAAAGATATGTATTGGAGGAGTAATTGCTTTAGTACTAGTAACAGCATTCTTAATAACAAATACAATTAAATTAGCAATATTCTCTAGAAAGACAGAGATAGAGATTATGAGACTAGTAGGGGCTTCTAATATGTCTATAAAGATACCATTCTTAATAGAAGGATCATTTATTGGTTTATTTGGATCATTTATACCTATTATTATTACTGCTTATGGATACAATACATTATATAATTATCTAGGTGGACAACTATTCTCTTCATCACTTGGTAAATTAGTTGCACCTTATCCATTTATTTTATGGACAGCATTAATCCTATTATTAATTGGTTTATTAGTAGGTATGTTTGGTAGTTCAAGAGCAGTTAGAAAATATTTAAAGATATAATATATAAGAAATAGTGTCAAATAAATAGCAAATATTTATTAGTTATACTATTTCTTTTTAACTTTGTGATAAAATGATAATAGTGATAATGACTTATATGGAAGGGAATGCTGATTTATATGGATAAGATAGATGACTTAAAGATTATAAGAAAGAAATATGGTGAAAAGATGGCTCATTTTTGTAGAGATAATTTTGCTTCTTTATTAGAAGAGTCAGGATTATTATCAGGTATTTTTTTGGAGCATTTTTATGAGGGTCATTTATTATATGATGATATAGCAGCACAACAAAAAGAGAATGAATTTAAGAATTATATATATAATTTAGTAGATTATAAAAAGAGAGATATAGTTTTAATTGAGAAGACTCCGGAAGAACTTATGGATGAAGCTGGTTATGTTTTAAAAGAATGTAATAGTGAAAAAGAAATACAGGAATATAAGAAATATTATGCTATGGGAGAGGAACTTTGTACTTTTAGAGGAGGTAGACTTGCTAGGTGCCGGGTATTCTTTGCAGTAAAGAAGAATGTAGATGAGATAAAAAGAGATATGTTCAAGACGCCTAGAAGACAAGATGAATATGGAACTTCAGTTATTAGTATACAGTTTACAAAAGACGGTACAAATACTTTGTCAATAAAGAATAGATATAATCATGCTGTTACTAATCCAGATGCTACTTTTTCAAATGATCTTGATAATATAGTAGCAGGACTTACTGATTCTTTTCTTCAACATAAAGGAATAGTACAAAAATATGCTGGTAATAAGGGATTTATTCTTGATAATTATGTAATGGCTAATGATGGAAAATATTATAAATATAATTATGAAATATATAATGTATATTATTGTCCTGATAATATAATTATTGATGATTTTCAGGTAAAGAAGTTTGATAAAAGTAGATATTTAGTAATGGACTATTATATTCTTGATATGGCTAGACATAGTAAAGAGTTGCTTTTATATACTTCTGATATAGGAGATAGCTTTGTTGATACAATTGAAGATATTAGCGATATAGTGATATAAAATAATTCAGTAGGTAAGAGAGTTGTAATTTCTAATGATAAAGAAGAAAGTTTTGATATATTACTTAATCATAATAATCAGATTGTTAGTTTAAAAATTAATGGAGTTTCTAAGATAGGTCAATTTTTTATGGGATTAAATGATACTCTTTTAGAAATAGAAGCAAATCAATTAGTTACTGTTGACAATTCTTTCTTACTTTTTGATGAGGTTTTAAAAAAAGCAAGTTTACCTAAATTAGTTAGTGCTGGTAAAGACTTTTTATGTAGGAATGAAAATTTAGAAACACTTAGTCTTCCTTCTTTGAGGGAAGTTGGTAATAATTTTATGTATTGTAATGTGGAACTTAAGGAGTTGTATGTTCCAAATATAAGAATTGTTAATGCTTATTTTCTTTCACATAATAAAAAACTTCATAAATTAGAAGCTCCCTATTTAACTAATGCTGGTTGGGATTTTTTAAGAAATAATCAAGTAATGGAAGAACTTAGTTTACCTAGCTTAATAAGTATGGAAGACAATTTTATGAAAAATAATGATTCATTAGTTAGTTTAAGTATACCAAAATTAGAAAAAACTGGAATATGGGCTCTTGGAAATAATACTACATTAGAAGTATTTGAAGCTCCGGAATTGGTTAGTTTAGGATATAGTACTCTTAAGAAAAATAAAAAAATAAAAGTATTTAATGCTCCTAAGTTAGAGACTATAGAATTTGATGCTTTACGTGATAATAAGGCACTTCATGATAGATTAGTTTCTCAAATAGAAGAGAGAAATAGTGGTAGAGGGGGAAGAAGATGAAAGAGTTAAGAGTAATAAAGATAGATGGATATAGATATATTTTAATGGATAAAGATAATAGGGAATATGATTTGAATATAGAGATTATTGATACTGATTATAATATTAAGATAGGAGATATTATGTATATATCAACAAAAGTTGTTGATAAGGAGAGAGTGTTTACTTTTGGAAAGATAGATTCAATATATGGAATTGATATGGAAGATATTAATGATCAGGAGATTGTTGTTTTTGTAAGTGATAATGCTAAGTATTATTTTAAAAGGATATATGGATAAATATAATTGTAAAATGTTTAGAGCATAATTGAATGTGATATAACATTGTGATATTATATAATTAAGAGGTTATAATATTATGGATGCTGATGAATTAAATTTAGATGAACTTGATACTGTTGCTGCAGGATATAGTGATGCATAAACGTCATTATAACAAAGAATAACTACTTTAGAGGGATATTTAAAGAATCATAACAATAGTGCTCAAGAAAGAAAAAAATTTATGATATGATCGAAGAAGCTAAAAGTGAATTAGCTAAATATGATACATTTAGTAGTGGACGTGGAAGACATTAAGGAATAGTTGAGGTTATTCTTTTTATGGATATGGAGGATGATATTATGGAAAAAACAATATTAATTAAATTATCAGGAGAATCTTTATCAGGAAGTATTGGTCATGGACTTGATTTTGAGTATATTAAAAAGATATGTATGGAAATTAAGAAAGTACATGATAAGGGTACTAGAATAGGGATTGTTTGTGGTGGAGGAAACTTCTTACGTGGAAGAGATGCACATGAAATGGATAGAGAAACTGCTGACTATGTTGGTATGATGGCTACGGTTATGAATAGTTTAGTACTTAAGGATATGTTTAGACAGGTAGGATGCGAGGTATATAATCAAAGTGGGCTTTATGTTGGTATTATTGATAAGATAGATAGTGATAAGGCTAAGAGGGCACTGGATGAAGGAAAGATAGTAGTATTTGGAGGGGGAACTGGTAAACCATTCTTTTCTACGGATACGGGAGCTTCTTTAAGAGCAAAAGATATTGATGCTGATATGATTATTAAGCTTACTAATGTAGATGGAGTATATGATAAGGATCCTAATAAGTATGATGATGCTCTTATGTACCATACAGTTAGTTATCAAGAAGTATTAGATAAGAAACTTGGTGTAATGGATATGGAAGCTATTCAAATGTGTAAGGATAATAAGATAGAAATAGTGGTTATGAATATAGATACTCCTGATGGAATTAAGAGAGTATTAGCAGGTGAAGAGATAGGTACAATAGTAAAATAAGTTTTGTAAATGGCATAATTTCTGATTTTTAAGGGTATAATATTAAAAAATAAAGAAAAAATTAAAAAATTTTCTTAAAAAGTATTGATAACTTTGAATTTTTGTTATATAATGAATTAGCAATCAGTAATTAATGCCTGATTAGCTCAGTCGGTAGAGCACTCGGCTGTTAACCGATAGGTCGTAGGTTCGAGTCCTACATCAGGCGCCATTTATGATTGAATAGAGTCAAGAGATTGACTCTTTTTTCTTGTATAAATATGGTTATTGTGATAGAATGATATTATAGGAGAAAGAGAATATGATAGGGAAAATAGCTAGTATTAAAGATGGAAAGATATATGTTAATTTAATGATTAATGTATATAATATTGAGAATTTAATTGGAAGAAATGTTACATTTGCTGATAGATATATTGGAGAAATTGCTAGTATGTCTAGTACAGTGATTGAAGTATCTTTAGTAGGAGAAATATTAGAAGGAAATTTTATACCTGGTAATATTAGTATGCCTCCTTTTGGTAGTAGTTGTAGATTAACTACTAAAGAAGAGATAAATATAATATATGGCATAAGTAATAGTGAGAATTTTGTTAGATTAGGTAGAGCATTTTTATATAGAGATTATCCAGTATGTGTAAATGTTAATAATTTCTTTGCTAATCATTTTGCAATATTTGGTAATTCTGGATCAGGAAAAAGTTACTTTGTAACTAGACTATTACAGGGAATATTTTATGATGCAAGAAGATTACCTGTGAATCCTAATATATTCTTGTTTGATGCATATGGAGAGTATCAACAGGCATTTAATAATATTAGTCAAGTAAATAGTAATTTAAATTATAAAGTTATTACTACTAATTTGAAAGATAATAATTATGAGAAGCTGTTTATTCCTTTTTGGTTTTTAGGAGTAGATGATATTTGTTTATTATTAGACGTAGATGATATGAGACAGATACCTATTATTGAGAAGGCTCTTAAGTTGGTATCATATTTTTCTCGTGAGGAAGAAGAAGTAATTAATCAAAAGAATGATATTATAGCGAGAAGCTTATTAGACGTAATATATTCAGGATCTAACTGTAATGAAGTGAGAAATAAGATAACTACTATTCTTACTAAGTTTCATACGAAAGATCTTAATTTAGAGATTAGTTTAACTAAGGGTGGATGGACTAGAAATATTAGGCAATGTATCTTTGTAGATGATACTGGAAAGTTTGCGGATATAGAAGTAGTTATTAATTATTTAGAACAATTTTGTGTAAATGATTTTGAACTTACAATGCCTGATGGTAGTTATATGTATTCAATTAAGGATTTTTATAATTCGCTCGAATTTGCTTTGATTAGTGAAGGTGTTTTTAGTAGTAATAAGGTATTTGATTATGCTAATATTTTGAAGATTAGACTTAATGCTCTTATTAATAGTGATTATGTTAATTATTTTGAATGTGAAAGATATATGAATAAGATAGATTATATTAAATATTTATTATATGATAATAATAATAGAAAGTATCAGATTATTAATTTTAATGTTAATTCAGTAGATGATAGGTTTGCTAAGGTTATAGTGAAGGTATATTCAAAGATGCTTTTTGATTTTATAACTAGTTTACCTAATAGAGCTTCAATGCCATTTCATATAATACTTGAAGAGGCTCATAGATATATTCAAAATGATACGGATACGAAGATACTGGGATATAACATTTTTGAAAGAATTGCTAAAGAAGGAAGAAAGTATGGTATACTATTAGGTATTATTAGTCAAAGACCAGCTGAGATTAGTGAAACGATGGTTAGTCAGTGTTCTAATTTTGCAATATTTAAAATGTTTCATCAGGCGGATATACAGTTTGTTAGTAGTAGTGTACCGGGAATTGATGATGGGACAGTTAATAAGATTAAAATGTTAATGCCAGGTAGTTGTATATTGTTTGGTACTGCATTCAAGATGCCAATACTTACAATGGTTGATAAGCCTAATCCAACACCTTATAGTGATAGTTGTAATATTAATAAGACTTGGTATGTTAACTAGATAATTGGAGGTTTTGATGGGGATATTAATTAAGTTTACTGATAATGATAGGGAATATCAGGTTAGGTATGATGGTAATATTAGATATGGATAAATATAATGATAGAGATAAAGGTAATGGCTATGTGAAGAGAATGGTAAATGTTAAGAAGAGGATTATAGCTGTTAGTGTATCTATACTTGTATTAATGTATGGTAGTTTATTAGTATTTGATAGTGATTATGGTAGGGATACTAAGACTGAGATAGCTATTAGTATGAGTGTTAATTTAAGTGATGAGGAAATACTTGATAGAGTTCAGAATACACTTGATAAGAATGATAAATTAGATAATCAGGAGAGAGAATTTATATTAGATAGTATTAGAGTGATTATTGATGATAAGAAGTATTTTGATTGGGAATATATATATAAAGTATTAGAAGATATAGATATAGAATATGTTAAGAGATATAATCAAGATATGGATTTGGGTAGTTATAATCCTGGTAAGAAAAAGATTATTTGTTATGGGGTTAGTTCTTTTGATGAAGCTAATAAAGGGACTCTTAGACATGAAGTGAGACATGCTATAACTAAATTTAAAGATAATTATAATTCTTTTTTGGTAGAGGTATTTACTACTATATATAATAAAGATTATTATGGAGAAGATAGTGGATATAATCAAATAATTCATTATGGAAGGGCTTTATTAGAGATAATAGGAGAGGAACCTGTGAAGAAGTATTTGGGATATACGGATACTAATAATATAAAGAAGGAATTAATGAAGATAATAGATGATGAAGATATGGCTATTAGATTTCTTAGTGAATTGGATATATATAAGGATAAGATACTTGAAGGAAAATATTATTATGAATATAATATGGAATTTATGCATAGTTTAGAAGATGATATATATGAGGGATTTAGGAAATACTATGAAGCTAAATATGGGCGTAGTATGGATAATGATTTGATAATGCAATATTATTTAGATAGAAGAACTTTTGATGCGCTTATTGCTAGTAATTATTATTTACCTAGAGATAATGAGTCTGGGGAAGTTATGGTGGTTCAGGAGAAGAATTATTTTAATGATAAGGATGATAATGCGTTGATAGTAGATTATTATGTATTTGAGTATAGGGAAGAGAGAGTAGGTAATAATATAGTTACTAGATATGTTAGAGATAGATATCGTGGTGATATTGTTATTGATGAGAATAATAGATATATAGATAAAAAGGGATATGGACTTATATAGATATATGTAAGTTTGATAAGAGACCTAGTAATTACAGTAAAGGGTCTTTTTTTTGATGGGGAGAATATAATGATATAGGGCTTTATGATGAATAGTATTTATTGTATAGAGCTTTATTTTTGGAGGATAGGGTGGTTGGTGTTGACAAGAAGGATATTTAGTGATAGAATACAATTCCTGTCTTTGAAAGGGGAGATATAAATGGAAAAGTATTATATACTTAGTTTAAATAATAATATATATGCTGAATGTATAGATGGAAAGAAGATTAATAGTAGTTTTAATAATATAATGGATGAGGAGAGAGATGATTTAGTATTACCTAATCATGGAACTGGATTTATTATTGGAGTGGAACAAGATGGTATAATGAGAGACTTCTTTACTGATATGGTTATTGATTATATACCTAGAGATGAAAGACTAGTAGGAGAAGATAATTATTTAGAGGTACATGCAGCTAGTGTTAGTTATTATGATAAGAAAGAAATACCTAGTAAGTCTTTATTAGTAGCTATATTAAGAGGATATAAGGGTATTAATCTTAGTAGATATATAATGTTTATGAATAATATTAAAGAGAGAAATATAAGTTTATATGGAAAGGTACTTCTACAGGATGAGTTAGTGTGTCATGAAGATGATATTAATTCAGCTTCAGAATTTATTGAAGTATTTAAGAAACGTATTAAGAATGCTAAGGTTAACAGTCATGTAACTGATAAATATATTAAGTAGAGATAGTTCAAATTATTTGAATTATCTTTATTTTTGGGTTATAATATTATGTAGGTGATGAATATGTTAACTATTAAAGATTTAAATGTATCAGTTGATGAGAAGAAAGTATTAAATAAATTTAATTTAGAAATAGGAGATGGATCTATTCATGTTATTATGGGTCCTAATGGAGTAGGTAAATCTACTTTATCAAGAGTAATTATGGGTGATAGTAATTATAAAGTTAATTCAGGAGAGATTCTTTTTAATGGAGAAGATATTACGAAGATGTCTACTGATTTGAGGAGTAGATTAGGAATATTTTTAGCAATGCAATATCCTATGGAGATAGATGGTGTAAGTAATCAAGATTTCTTAAGAACTGCTATGTCTAGTCATAGTGAGAAAAATGTTGGATTATATGATTTTATTATGCAATGCGAGAAGGCTGTTGATGAACTTAAGATGGATAAGAATTTGATTCATCGATCACTTAATGTGGGATTTTCTGGGGGAGAAAAGAAGAAAAATGAAGTGCTCCAAATAAAGTTATTAAAACCTAAGTTTATTATTTTAGATGAATTGGATTCAGGACTAGATGTTGATAGTTTGAAGATAGTAGCTAAGAATATAGCTATGTATAAAAAAGATAATCCGGGTACTTCAATATTAATTATTACACACTTATCAAAAATACTAGAATATATTAAACCTGATTATGTACATGTAGTTATTCATGGTAATATAGTAGCTACAGGAGATTATAGTTTAGCTTTAGATATAGAAAAAGATGGATATAATAAGTACTTAGATAAGACAAATATTATGCTAGAGGATTAATTTTATGAATAAAATATTAGTGAATAAGAATAAGATAGATAATTATAAAGATGATAAGATAGTTATAAGTGATGGAAATATTTGTTTTTATAAAGATGGAATATATGAATTAGAATATAGAGAATGTGATCAAGTTAAGCTTAATTTTATGATAGATAAATGTAATATTAAGATACTAGAGAGTAGTTTTGATAATGATATAGTGATAGATAATAAGTATGATATAGATGGGGGAAGTTTAGTAATTAATAGATTTAGTAATGATAAGAAAGTAGAATCAAAGATAGATTTTAATTTATTACATGAAGGAGATAGAGTAGATTATAATTTTGCTAATATATGTTTAGGAGAAGAAGAATATACTATTAATATTAATCATAGAGAGAAGAAGACCGTTAGTTATATTAATAATAGAACAGTAGCTCTTAAGAATAGTAAGACTAATTTTATAATTAATAGTGTAGTACTTAAAGACTCTATTAAATCTATATTAGATCAGAATACTAGAATAGTTACTATGGGTGAATGTGATACGAAGATAGAACCTAATATGTTTATTGATTTAGATGATGTGGAGGCTCGTCATGGATCAGTAATAGGTACTTTTAAGGATGATCAGGTATTTTATCTTATGAGTAAGGGTATTAGTTATAATGATACTTTAAAATTACTTATTAAGGGATATTTATTATCAAAGATAGAGGTTAGTGTTGACGTTAGAATAAAAATGATGGATATTATTGAAAGATATTGGAGGTGAGGGGATGAATAGAGAAGATTTTACGATACTTAAGGATACTAAGATGGTATATTTTGATAATGGTGCTACTACTTTGAAGCCAGATTTTGTTAGAGAAGCAATAGATGAATATTATAATAAGTATACAGCTAATATTCATCGTGGTGATTATACTAATAGTTTAAAAGTTAGTGAATTATATGAAGAATGTCGTGATGAGATAAGAGAATTTATTAATGCTAAGCATAATGCGGAGATAGTTTTTACGGCTGGGGCAACACAAGCACTTAATGATATAGCTTTTGGATATTTTAAGCATCATTTGAAGTCTGGAGATGAAATATTAATAACGGAGTCAGAGCATGCTTCAAATGTACTTCCGTGGTTTGTTTTACAAAAAGAGATGGGTGTAGTAGTTAAATATATTCCATTAAATGAAAAGAATGAAGTAGATATAGTTAATTTAGAAAGTGTTATTAGTGATAAGACTAGAGTTGTATCTATAGCTCATATTACTAATGTTATTGGAGATGTGAGAGATATTAAAAAGATATCTCAAGTATGTCACAGACATAATATTTTATTAGTAGTAGATGCTGCTCAAAGTATTGCTCATGAGAAGATAGATGTACAGGATATGGATATAGATTTTTTAGGATTTTCAGGACATAAAATGTATGGGCCTACAGGAATTGGAGTATTATATGGAAAGTTTGAACTTCTTAAAGATTTAGTACCACTAGAATATGGTGGAGGAATGAATGCTATATTTAATAAAGATGGATATATGGAATTAAAAGATTTACCTGATAGATTAGAGGCGGGTACTCCTAATATTGAAGGGGTTATTGGATTATCAGCATGTATTAAATATATTAAGAAGATTGGGCTTGATAATATTAAGAAATATGAACATGATCTTAGAAAATATTTGATTAGTGAACTTAGTAAGTTAGATTATATAACTATTTATAATAAAGATAATGATGGTACAATAGTAGCATTTAATATTAAGGGAGTATTTAGTCAAGATACAGCAATATATTTAGATAAATATAATATATGTGTTAGAGCAGGTAATCACTGTGCTAAGATACTAAAGGATGTGTTTAATATAGCTAATACTTGTAGAATTAGTTTAAGTTTTTATAATACACGTGAAGAAGTAGATTTATTAATTAATGTACTTAGAAATAGTAAAAATATATGGGAGGAAATACTTTAATGGATAGTGATATGAAAAGGAGTATTATTTTAGACAACTATCAAGATACTAGTAATAGAAAGATACCTGATAATATAGATGATTATATAAAGATTAATAGTAATAATGTTAGTTGTATAGATAATATAGATATATATGTTAAGACAAAAGATAATAAGATAGTAGATATAAAGTATTATGGAGAAGCATGTGTTATTGCTATATCTAGTACTTCAATACTTAGTAAGATGCTTATAGGAAAGACTATGGATGAAGCTAGAAAGATATTAGAGAATTATTTTAATATGATTGAAGAGAGAGAATATGATAAAAATTTACTAGGGGAAGCACAGGTATATGATGATATATATAAACAACCTGCTAGAAAAACATGTGCTACATTATTTGCTAGAGGAATAGGTAAAATGTTTAATGAAGAGAATAGTGAGAAGTAGCTATTCTTTTTTCATTTATATTAAAATGGATATAAAATTAAGCAAATTTCTTGGATAAATTGATAAATTAATAAGAATATATTATAATATAGTTAGGTGATAAGATGAATAATATTATGAAAGTTATTGAATTTAAAAATGAATACAAATCTTTAGATAATTTACTAAGAGAGATTACTTTTGTTAAGAGAGATAAGGATGATATATTAGATATTCCTTCAATGAATGAATGGTTAAGACAAGTAATAGAATTTTATAAGAAGTGTAATGTCAATATAGATATTAATACTTTTAGTAATTTTCATGGAAGTAATATAGCAGAAGCTGATAAAAGAAATAAGATACTTAATAAATATATGGAAGTATTCTTTAGAAATCAGGATAAGTTAGATAGTGATGAATTTACAAGAGTATTATTTGAATTTGGAGATATTGAAGTAGATAGTATTAATCCAATATATGAAGAGATAGCAGTAATGATAAATAATTTTAATAATAGGAATCAAGATATATTTAATAAACTTTTAGGAGAAGTATGGTATAAATATGAAGGGTTAGGTATTGATAGAGGATTATTTAGATATGAAAAGATGAGTGAACTTATGGAATTAGTTGATGAACGCACTAGAATTTTAACTGAGAAGATTGATGAAGAATACGCAAAGAGAGCTACTCATGGTAGTGTGAGGTAGATGGTGTATTAAAAAGAAGATTCATTGTAATAAGAAGTGACACTACTAATATAATTTTGAATAAAGATATAATGTATTAGTGTAGAAAAAGTGTAATAGAACATTTTATATTTTATTGAGTATATAAATAACTTAGAAATATAGAATGAATAAAAGATAAGAATTATGTCTATTAGATATAGTTCTTTTTATTTTGATTGATAATACTTTTTATTAGGAGGTATTATGATAAATAATAATGGTCTTAGTGAGAAGGAAGTAATTATTAATAGAAATAAATATGGAATGAATATATTTACTAAGAAGAAACAAGATACTTTTTTAAAGTTATTACTGGAAACCTTTTCTGATCCGATTATTAAGATATTGCTTATTGCTTTAGGTATTAAGACAGTATTTTTGATAAGAGATTTTGATTGGTATGAGACAGTGGGAATAGTATTAGCGATACTAGTGGCATCATTAATATCTTCAATTAGTGAATATGGGTCAATGAGAGCTTTTAATAAACTTACTGAAGAGACTTCAAAGATAAATGTGAGAGTTAAAAGAGAGGGGAAGATTAAGAGTATTCCTCTTAGTGAAGTAGTAGTTAATGATATAGTAGTACTATCTACAGGAGATAGAATACCTGCTGATGGATTAATTATTACAGGAAAGATATCAGTGGATGAAGCAATGATTAATGGAGAGGCTAAGGAGGTATATAAAGAGGCTGGTAGTGATAAAGCTAATCTTTATATGGGGACAGTGGTTTACTCGGGAAATGCTTTGATGCTTGTTAGAAGTGTTGGTGATAATACTTTTTATGGAAAGATGGCTATGGAGCTACAGGATAATGATACGGAGTCTCCTCTTAGACTTAGACTTACTAAATTAGCACAAGGTATTAGTAGGATAGGATATATATGTTCATTATTAGTAGCAGGATCTTATCTTATATATATGATAGTGATAAGTAATAATTTTGATAAGGATTTAATGATTAAGACAATTACTAATGGAAGAGTAATGTTTGGATATATATTAGATGCATTAACTTTATGTGTAACGATAATAGTAGTATCGGTACCAGAGGGACTTCCTATGATGATTACTTTAGTACTTAGTTCTAATATGAAGAGAATGCTTAAAGATAATGTTTTAGTGAGAAAGTTAATTGGGATAGAGACTGCTGGGAATATAAATGTACTACTTACTGATAAGACAGGTACTCTTACTAAGGGGAGGTTATCAGTAGTAGGATTTATGGATGGTATGGGGAATGATTTTGAATATAGAGCTATTCAGGGGAAGTATCATGATGAGATGGAAATGGTTATGGTTATTAATAATGAGAGTAGTTATGATAGTAGTAGTGGGAAGATTATTGGGGGTAATATTACTGATAGGGCAATAATGGAATATGTAGGAGTTGTTAATTATAGATATGAGATGATTAAGCAAGAGGTATTTGATTCGAAGAAGAAATATATGTATACGAAGATTAGGAAGGGGGGACACACTTATAATTTAGTTAAGGGAGCTTATGAAGTAGTAGGAAAAATGTGTAATAGTTATTATGACTATAAGGGTGTTAAACATATGATAACTAATCAGGAGTTTGTATCTGAGAAGATTAAGAGTATGTCTATGAATATGATGAGGATACTGGCAGTTGCTATTAATGAAGATAGGGAAACTACGGGGAATATGACACTACTGGGATTTATTATTCTTAGAGATGAGGTTAGAGAGAATGTTAAAGAGGGAATAAGATTAGTAGATGAAGCGGGAATACATACGATAATGATAACGGGAGATAATAGAGAGACAGCACTGGCAGTTGCTAAAGATATAGGACTTATTAAGAATAATAATGATCTAGTAATTACAAGTGATATGTTAAAGAGAATGAGTGATGAGATGGTTATGAAGAAGTTTCATGACATAAAAGTAATTGCTAGGGCGATGCCACAGGATAAGAGTAGGTTAGTTAATATAGCAAAGAATTTAGACTTGGTAGTGGGAATGACAGGAGATGGAGTAAATGATGCTTTAGCTTTGAAGAAAGCGGATGTGGGATTTGCTATGGGTAGTGGGACGGAAGTAGCTAAGGAAGCTTCTGATATAGTAATACTTGATGATAATTTTTATTCAATTACTAATGCTATACTATATGGAAGAACTATATTTAAGAGTATTAGAAAGTTTATTATATGTCAGTTAACAATTAATTTATGTAGTTTATTTGTATCTATTATAGGGCCTTTTATTGGAATACCAGTACCTATTACAGTTATACAAATGTTATGGATTAATATGATTATGGATACTTTATCAGGATTTGCTTTTTCTTATGAACCAGCTTTACCAGAATATATGAAGGAGATGCCTAAGAAGAAGAATGAGAGTATTATTAATGGATATATGGCTAATCAAATAATGACTACAGGGCTTATTTCTTCGGTGATGTGTATTATATTTTTAAAGAGTAGGATAATTAATATGATATTTGGAAATGATTTATTAACGGCTTTCTTTGGACTTATAATATTTATTAGTATATTTAATAGTTTTGCTGCTAGGACACATCGTCTTAATATTTTAGCTAATATATTTAAGAATAAGGTTTTTGTAGGAGTAATATCATTTGTGATATGTATGCAGGTATATTTGATATATTATGGGGGAGAGTTATTTAGAACGAATGGGTTAACGGGAAGAGAATTTATGATTATGTTTATGATTAGTTTGTTAGTGATACCGATAGATTTTATGAGAAAGTTAATTTTAAAGAAATTGAATAGACCTTTAGGGGTATAAAAAAACAAAAGACTGGAATCTTTTGTTTTTGGTTGGATAATTATTTTAATTTAGCTATACGGGTAAGAATACGTCTACTGGACTTTACTTGTTGATTAATTGTATCTAGATTAAGAATGCGTAATTTAGCCATTTCTTCTAGATCGGGAATAGAATATGTTTTCTTTCTAGATACTTCAAAGAGGGCTAATTGTTCTTCGATAAAGGCACCAGTTAGTTCTTTAAAATGATTGTTTTCTAGAAGAAAGAGATCTCCAAGGATACGGCCTATATTTAAGACGTTAGATAGTTTTTGATAAGTAATATCACAAGAAGTATCAGTTATGGGGTCTCCTGGCATAGAGAAGGCATATTCAATATATTGAGAGGCATTGCTAGTTAAATATACTTCAGGATTTGGATCTTTAAGATACTCATTTATTTTTATTTCTCTAGTTGACAAATCTTCTTCAGTTATGAAAGTATCATTTTTTATGACAGGACGACTTTGGCGAGAGAAATTTCTATAGATAGGGTATTCATTATCTGGGAATATTGGATTATTTGAATAGCTATAAATATCATAGAAAAGAGGGGTATTGGCTTTCTTTAAGCGATCTAACTCTTTTTCTTTATAAGATAAGAGGGCATCTTTTTTTGCAGTTAATTCATAGATGATATATTTTCTAATATTTTTATCATATAGGTACATAAATAATTCTCCTTTTTTCTTTTATAATAGCATATTAAATAGAAAATGACAACTAGTTATCTATGAGAATAGTGATAAGATCTTTTAGGGGTATTCCTAGATGATTAAATAAAAGGGGGTACATGGATGAAGAGGTGAATCCGGGGATAGTGTTTACTTCATTAAAATATAATTTTTCTTCATGATAGTCATAGAGGAAATCAAAGCGAGCAAGATTTGATATAGATAAGATATTAGAGATAGTGGTGGTTAAGTTAATAATTTCTTTAGCTAATTCAGGAGGTATTTTGGCAGGTATTATGAGGGTGCTTTCTTTACTATATTTAGCTTCATAATCATAGAAGGTATTGGATGCACGAATTTCTCCGACTGGAGATATGATAGTTTTTTTATTTTTGAGGATAGCACACTCTAATTCACGAGATTTGATATATTTTTCAATGATTACTTTGTCATCATAGTTAAAGGCTATTTTTAGATATTTATTTAATTCTTTTATATTAGTAGCAATATTTATTCCTAGGGATGAGCCACATTTCGCTGGTTTTATTATTACGGGGAATGACAAGGGAATAGATTTAATTTTTTTATTTTCTTTGATAGTGATATAGGGAATTATTGGAATATTGTGTTTACTTAGAACTATTTTAGTTAATTCTTTGTCATAACTGATAAGGGAAGACTGGTAGTTAGATCCGACATAGTTTATGTTGAATAGTTGGAAGAAAGCTAATAATTCACCACTTTCACAGGGAGAGCCATGGATTATGGGGAATACTTTATCAAATGTTTTTAGGAAGGGAATGATATCTAATATTACAGTAGTTTTGTGAGTGGGCCATGAGTCTTCTAAGGGGATATTGTTAGGGATAAGTAACCAAATATTTTCTTTGGTGATACCTACGGTTGTTACATCGTAGCGGGAGTAATCGATATTTTTTAGGATGGTTTCAGCTGATTTACACGAGATGGTATGTTCATGAGAAGGACCACCAAATAAAATTAATATTTTTTTCATAATTATTTCCTTTCTTATGTTTACACATATGTCAATTATGGTTAAGTATATTGTAAAAGTTTGTAAAATATGATATATTAAAGTAAATAAAGGAGGATATATGACATTAGTTATAATGGCTGCCGGAATGGGGAGCAGATTTGGTGGTTTAAAACAAATTGAACCAATTGATGAATATGGTAATTTTATTATAGATTACTCTATTTATGATGCGATTAAGGAAGGATTTACCAAGGTTGTATTTATTATTAAGAAGGAGAACTATGAAATATTTAGAGATACTGTTGGTAAGAGAGTAGAGAAATATATTGAAGTAGAATATGTATTTCAAGAGTTGGATAAGTTACCAGAAGGATATACGGTGCCTGAAGGAAGAGTTAAACCTTGGGGAACAGGACATGCAATATTATGCTGTAAAGACGTAGTAAAGGAAAATTTTGCAATAATTAACTCTGATGACTTTTATGGAAGAGATGCTTTTAGAGTAATTGGAGAATTTTTGAGAAGGAATAATGGTAATAAATCATTAATTAATGATTATGCTATGGCTGGATACAAGGTTAAGAATACTTTGACTGATAATGGTGCAGTTAAGAGAGGTATTTGTAAAGAAGAGAATGGATATTTGACTGAATTAGTTGAAAGTAATATAGAGAGTGTAAATGGTGAATTAATAGCTACACCATTAGAGGGCGGAGACGAGTTCAAGGTATCAGGAGAAGATACTGTATCTATGAATATGTTTGGATTTACTCCAAAGTTATTTGAATACTTAGAAAAAAGATTTCCAGAATTCTTGGATGAACACAAAGATAATCCTCTTAAGTGTGAGTATTTAATACCTACGATTGTTTTTGAAGAGATTAATCAAGGATTAGCTAGAGTAGAAGTACTTAAGACAGATGCTGTATGGCAAGGAATTACTTATAGAGAAGATAAAGATAAAGTAGTTAGTGAAATTAAGAAACTTGTGGATAATGGAGAATATCCAGAGGGAGTATGGAAATAATAGAAAGATCAGCTTTGCTGATTTTTTTCTTTTTACTCATTGAATATATATTTATTGTGTGATAGAATTATTATAAGAAGATAGAGAGGTAAGTGATAAGATGAAAAAGAAGACAGTTATGTATATAATATTAGCAGCAATACTTTTTGCTTTTACTTATCTTTTTATTGATCGAGGATTAAATACAATGATTAGGATTAATATTCCTTATCAAGAGAAGAGTAATATTAATTATAAGGTTATTTTGAAAGATAATCAGGTATATGATGAGAAAGTACTTGATATGGGAAAGAATTATATAAGTAAACTTGTTGATGATATAGAAATTAATTTTGATTATAAAGTTATATTTAATAAATATATTAGTGGATACTATTCATATGGAGTTAGTAGTAGTCTTGTAGCTTATGAAGATGATATTAATGATCCGTTATGGGAAAGAGAATATAAGGAATTAGAGGATCAGGTAAAGGTAGTTAATCAGAATAAAGTATTAGAGATAGATGCTCAGGATAAAGTAATAATTGATTATGATAAGTATAAGAAGATGATTGAAGACTTTAAGAATGATTATGGAATAGATGTATCAGGATATTTACTTGTGAAAGTAAGAGTACATATGATGAATAGTTTTCAAGGAATAGATAATGATATAGAAGATGAGAAAATTATAAAGATAATTATTCCTCTTACTTATGATACTTTTAAGATTAGAGTTATTAATGATTATAATAAAATAGATAGTTATTATGAATTTACAAAGAAGAGTAATGTTAATTATTTATTCTTAGTGATAGGTGCTTTGAATTTCTCTTTGGGAGTAGCATCTTTATCAGTAATTATTAAAGAGATGATTGAAGTATCAAAGAGAGAAGAAAAATATAAAAGAGAGCTTAAGAGAATTCTTAAAAATTATGAAGAAGAGATTGTTAATGTTACAAGAATGTATAACACTAAAGATTATAATTTGATATATGTAGATAGTTTTGAAGAACTTTTGGATGTATATAAGAGGGTAGAGAGTCCAATATCATTTAAAGAGATGGATAAACATAAGAAAGCAATATTTTTAATAATAGAAGAAGATAATGCTTGGATATATCAATTAATTAATGAAAAAAATAAATAAATTTCAATAAAAATGTTGAAATTTATTTTTTTATATGATATTTTATATATTGATACGGAGGAAAAAGTTAATTTTTGCAAGTCATTTTATACTTTATAAAGAAAAAAGATGGCTTTTTTTGCGTGTTAGGAAGGAGTTTTTGTGGATATTATTCAAGTTAATGCTCTTAGTAAAGAGTACAAAGTCACAAGAAGAGATAGTGGTATTAAGAATGCACTTAAATCTTTTGTGAAAAGAGATTACCGGATAGTTAAGGCAGTAGATAACGTAAGTTTTTCTATTAAAGAGGGGGAAATAGTAGGTTATATAGGACCTAATGGAGCCGGAAAGAGTACAACGATTAAGATGCTTAGTGGAATACTGAAACCAGATAAGGGGACAATTAACATTATGGGAATGGATCCTACGGTTGATAGGATCAAATATGTTAAAGAAATTGGTGTGGTATTTGGACAAAAGAGTCAATTATGGTGGGATATACCTGCTGAAGACTCATTTGATTTACTTAAAGATATTTACAAAATACCAGATGATGAATACGAAAAAAATAAAAAAGAATTAATTGAAATATTACATTTAGAGGAGATAGTTAAGTCTCCGGTAAGACAGCTTAGTTTAGGGGAGAGGATGAAGTGTGAACTAGTGGCAAGCTTGTTACATAATCCTAAAATATTGTTTTTAGATGAACCAACGATAGGGCTAGATGCAGTTAGTAAGGTAATAGTAAGATATTTTATTAAGAAAATTAATAAAAAGAAGAAAGTAACAATTATACTTACTACGCATGATATGGCTGATATTGAATCACTTACTGATAGGTTAATTATGATAGGCCATGGAAAGAAACTATATGATGGAAGTGTTAGAGATATAAAGAAGAAATACTCTAATGAAAAGATAGTGGAAATAATATATGAAGGGAAGATTAAGAATAAGCCGATAAGTACTGATGTGGATATTGTGGAGGATACTGATGGTCTTATGAGAATTAAGATAGATACTAGGAAGACAAGGGTATCAGATATTGTATATGAATATTCAAAGGTATGTGAGATAAAAGATATTAATGTAATAGAAACTGGTATTGATGAGATTATCTATAAGTTATATACGGAGTTTCAGGTATGAGGTTATATTTAAATTATTTTAAGTTAAGGATTATTACTTTTTTACAGTATAGGACTTCAGCAATAGCAGGAATGATGACTCAGTTTTTTTGGGGTGCTATGATGATATTTATTTATATGGCATTTTATTCTTCTGATACTTCAGTAGGTATTAATTTAACGGAGATAATTGCTTATACTTGGCTTCATCAGGCTTGTTATGCACTCTTATCAGTGAGGCAGAATGATCGTGAGATATCGGGAGCTATTCGTGATGGTAGTGTTGCTTATGAAATAGTTAGGCCATATAATTTATATTTTTGGTGGTATATTAAGGCTGTTTCAAAGAGGATGGCTAATGGAATTTTGAGAATATGGCCAGTACTTTTATTGGCATTCCTTTTACCTGAACCATATAGATTGGTACTTCCTAGTAGTTTTGGTAATTTTGTTTTGTTTTTGGTGTCTTTGATACTGGGAATATTTGTGGTTGCGGGACTCAATCTACTGGTATATACGATAGGGTTTTATACTTATAATGACGCTGGTATTGGAAGTATTCTTAATTGTATTATGGAAGTGTTGTCAGGTGGACTTGTACCGGTGATATTGTTACCAGGAGTTATTCAAAAGACAACTTATTACTTACCATTTAGGTTAATTAGTGATTTGCCATTTAGAGTGTATACAAATAATATTGGTATATATGAAGGTCTTACTTCAATAGGACTACAGGTGATATGGATAGCAGTTTTGGTATTTTTAGGAAATATGATAGTTAAGAGATCTCTTAGAAAGGTATTTGTTCAAGGAGGTTAAGATGAAGTTAATTATTAAATATATAGGAATGTATTTGAAGAGCCAACTAGAATATAAGTCATCATTTATTTTGACATGTATAGCACAACTATTAACATTATCACTTAGTTCATTTATGGTATTTATATTGATGGATAAATTTGATTTTTTGGATAGTTATAATATTTATGAACTGATGTTAGGGGTATCGATAGTACAGTTTGGTTTTAGTTTTTCGGAATGTTTTTTTAGAGGATTTGATAAATTTGAAGAGGTTATTAAGAAAGGTAATCTTGATTTGATGTTGATAAGGCCTAGAAATATTTATGTTCAGGTATTTGGTAGTAATATAGAGTTTACAAAGATAAGTAGAGTTCTTGGATCATTAGTTTTGTTTATAATTGCTATTTCGCATATTGAAAATATTTCATGGATAGGTATTATTTATTTGTGTATGCTCTTGTTATTTTCTTCGATGATATATATAGCATTATTTATATTTAGTGCATGTTTTTGTTTTAAGACGGTTGAAGGACTAGAATTTATGAATATATTTACGGATGGTAGTAGAGAGTTTGGTCAGTATCCGATGGGTTTATTTAGTAGAGAAGTAGTTTTAGTATTTACTTTCTTGATACCAATAGCATGTGTTAATTATTATCCGATTAGTTATATTCTTGGTAGAAGTAATAATATATGGTATTTGGTTAGTCCTTTGTTATGTATAATTTCACTTCTTATAGCTATTCTTACTTTTAATAAATGTATTAAGCATTATGAGGGTGCTGGTAGTTAAGATATGATTCTTGATTGGAAGTGTATATTTTTAATTTGATAAATATAATATTTCTTTATAGAGTTATGAAGTTAGTATGCTATATCTTTATTTTGAGGTGTTTTTGTGATAGAATAAGGATATAGGAGGAATTGTTATGGAAAGGAAGAAGATTAATTTAGATAAAGAAAAGAAGGTAGTTGGAGAATTCAAGGAATTTATTTCTAAGGGGAATATTGTTGATATGGCAGTAGGTGTTATTATTGGTTCTGCTTTTGGAAAGATAGTATCATCACTTGTTAATGATATATTTATGCCTCTTATTGGAATAATTATTGGAGGATTAGATTTCTCTAAGTTAACTTTAACTGTAGGGGAAGCGGTTATTGCTTATGGAACTTTTATTCAAAATATAGTAGATTTCTTAATTATCGCTTTATGTATATTTATGATGATTAAGATATTAGCTAAGTTTAAGAAGAAAGAAGAAGTAAAACCAGAACCAGTTAAGGAAAGCGAAGAGGTAGTTTTACTTAGAGAAATTAGAGATTTGCTTAAAGAAAATAAGTAATTTTAAAAATTAGATAAAATAAAAAAAGTAGATATATTTTGATATGCCATTTAGTACTGAAGTTAGTGTGGCATGTTTGGTGCTATCTGCTTTTTTAATGATTTATTTTTCTAAATCTTTTAAGTGAATGCCCCAATTTGAAAGGTGTTCATATATTTTTTCTACTGGGACTCCTAGAATGTTATAGTAACTGCCATTTATGTTCTTTATAAAATTTGAAACGAATGACTCTATGACAAAACCAGAAACATACATTATATTAGGCTCATTCTTGATATAGTAATCAATGTCTTCATCACTTATATTAGTGAGAGTAACTTTTGTTTCTTGATAGTCTTGAATTATTTCATTTGTGTATTTGTTTATTAGAGTAATTCCAGTAATTACAGAAGTTGTGTTGTTGGAGCAAAGTACTAGATTCTCTCTAGCTTCTTCGATAGATTTAGGCTTTTCTAAAATTTTTCCATTGGCATATACAATAGTATCAATACCTAAAATGATACATTTATCTACTTTATCTTCAATACTTTTAGCTTTTCCATATGATATGTCTTTTACATATTGATAAACATTATCTTGGTGAGGAGAAAATTCTTCAAAAGTACTTTCAATTTGACTATGAGTTAGGCCTGCTATATCTAATAATTCATTTTTAAATTTTGAAGTGCTTGCTAAGATTAGTTTCATTTTTCTATACTTCCTTTCTTTTTGTGATATATATTATGGTCTTTTCTATAAATATTTTATCATATTAATTATATTTTGTATTATAAATGTTTTAATGATTTTTTTGATAGGTATTTTTGGTATAGGCAATAGAACTTTCATTATAGATGTTTTAGAATATACTAAAATGAAAATGGAGGTTATAATGAAAAGAAAAATAGTTGGTTTGATATCGATACTGGTGGTGATTGTTTTAGCAACTTTGGCACTTATAAGAATTAAGGAGGAAGAGTCTGGTCTTAAGAAAGTGACAGTAGCTGAGGTTACACATAGTGTATTTTATGCTCCACAATATGTAGCTCATGGTCTTGGATTCTTTGAAGAAGAGGGTTTAGATGTGGAATTAGTTTTGACTAGTGGTGCTGATAATGTAATGGCGGCAGTTTTATCAGGGGATGCACAAATAGGATTTTCAGGATCAGAAGCTACAATATATGTATATAATGGTGGAGAAAAAGATTATGTAATGACATTTGCAGGGCTTACACAAAAAGATGGATCATTCTTAGTTTCAAGAGAGAAGTATGATAACTTTAAACTAGAAGATTTAAAGGGTAAGAATGTTTTGGGAGGTCGTGTAGGTGGTATGCCTGAGATGACTTTTGAATGGGCTCTTCGTAAAAATGGTATTGATCCTAAGAAAGACTTATATATTGATACTTCAGTAGCATTTCCTGCAATGGAAGGAGCATTTATAGGTGGTAATGGAGACTTTGTTACTTTGTTTGAACCTAATGCTACTTCGGTAGAGAAAAATGAGTATGGATATGTAGTGGCTTATGTAGGTGACTTGGGAGGAATAGTACCATATACTGCTTATAATGCTAGAAAGAGTTATATTGAAAATAATCCTGATGTGATTGAAAAGTTTACTAGAGCAGTTAATAAAGGACTACAATATGTAGATAGTCATAGTGCTCGTGAAATAGCAGAAGTAGTAGTTAAATATTTTCCTGATACAAGTTTAAGTGATATGGAAACTATTATTAATAGATATAAAGAGGGAGAAGCTTGGAAGAAAAATATTACGATTAATGAGGAGGAATGGAATCATATTCAGGAAATAATTGAAGCATCAGGGGAACTTCAAGATAAAGTAGATTATAAAGTATTAATATATGATAAGTACTTTAAAGATTATGAATGAGATAATTGAACTTAAAGGAATAAATAAGAAGTATTATGATAAGAAAAGAGAATTAACTGCTATAGAAGATATATCTTTTAAAGTTTATGAGGGGGAATATTTGGCAATAGTGGGTCCTAGTGGTTGTGGAAAGAGTACTTTACTTAATATTATTGGAAATATAGATGATAAGAGTGGGGGAGAAATACTTGTTGATAAGAATGTTAAGATAGGTTATATGCTTCAAGAGGATTCATTATTTCCTTGGTTAACAATACTTGATAATTGTTTGATAGGATTAAAAATACGTGGAGAGATTGATGATGAGAGGGTTTTGTATGTAAAGAAACTTTTAGAAGATTACGGACTTAAGGAATTTATGAATCATTATCCGACTAGTTTATCAGGGGGTATGAGACAGAGAGTTGCTTTAATTAGGACACTAGCAATGAAGCCGGATATATTGCTTTTGGATGAGCCGTTTTCAGCTTTGGATTATCAGACAAGATTAGCAGTATCAGATGATGTATATAAAATAATTAGAGATACAGGTAAAACGGTTATTATGATAACGCATGATATTGCGGAGGCTATTTCAATGGCTTCTAGGGTAGTAGTACTTACAGAAAGACCTTCTCGTGTTAAGAAAATATATAATATAGAGATGAAAGATAAAAGTACTCCTATTAATAATAGAAAGTGTCCTGAGTTTTCAAAATATTATGATATGATATGGAAAGAGATTGATTATCATGAAAAGTAATGAATATAAAAGATATTTAAGAAGACTTAAGATAGAGAAGATACTTGTATATAGTGTACAATTACTAATAATAATAGGATTTAATATATTATGGGAATATACTGCTAATAGAGGGATAATTAATACTTTTATTTATTCGTCTCCTTCAAGAATATTTATAACTATTAGTGAATTATATCAACAACATAATTTATTTAATCATATATGGGTAACAGTATATGAGACAGTTATTAGCTTTTCTTTAGCTACAATACTTGGTACTTTTATAGCGATAATACTTTGGTATAGTAAGTTTTTGTATAAAGTATTTGATCCATATTTAACAGTACTTAATAGTTTACCTAAAGTAGCTTTAGGTCCAATAATTATTATAGTATGTGGTGCTAATATTAAGTCAATTATTATAATGGCATTACTTATATCAATAGTTATTACAATTAGTAATGTTTATTCAGGATTTGTTAATACTGATAAGAATAAAATAAAACTTCTAAAGAGTTTTGGAGCTAGTAAATGGCAAATGTTAAGATATTTAATTATTCCTGGTAATTATCATGTGATTATTAATAGTTTGAAGATTAATGTTGGTATGAGTATGGTTGGAGTAATTATGGGAGAGTTTTTAGTATCAAAAGAGGGTATTGGATATTTAATTAATTATGGATCGGAAGTATTTAATTTGAATTTAGTGTTTGCGGGGATAGTAATTCTTCTTCTAGTATCTTATTTAATGTATTTGATAGTGTTATATATAGAAAAAGCGTTAATTAGAAATAATTAGCGTTTTTTTATGATATAATAATTTTAATAGTAGGTGGTTATATGAAGAAAAAGAATAAAAATAAGATATTGATATTGTTAGTAGTGTTATTGATAATATTATTTTGCATAGGGGGATATTTTTTATTAGATAAGAGGAATAGAGATACTAAAGGAGAAGTTAATATTAATGAGAAGATTATTATTAATGATACAGATGTTTCTTTATATAAGTATTTTTATATTAAAAATAAAGATAATAGTTTGATAGTGTATGATTTTTTAGGAAATATAATATATAA
>OKXB01000892.1_pt1 | contig 33618 bp, 38 predicted proteins | sample 1601731 | NCBI WGS metagenome assembly OKXB01 (sample SAMN04414077, study PRJEB24778) | human gut metagenome | material: faecal | host: Homo sapiens
TTCACTCCGGCTCGCTCAAGCTCGGCAACTGCCGCCCGGTGGCCTTCCTGCGCCGTTTTTACCGGGCAGGTGCTGAAACTTAACAGCGGCTTATAAACAATATCCTGCGGCTTTATTTCTTCCACTTTTAGGCTGATAAAATCCGCGCGTCCGCGTTCATGCTCGCGCGCCCGGTGCAGCATGGTAAGCACGGCATAATCAAGCTGTTCTTCCGGCAAAATGCGTTCTGCGCCGGAAATATGCCTGCCGCCTTCTTCATGCGCTCCGCCCTGTGCCGAACGCATTTTTACACTGTAAAGCATAGCTCTCACCCCTCACAAAACCGGATGCGTTACAGTGCGTCCCAAATCTTTAATCATTACTTTGTCGGCTTCCGGGCTTCTGCCGCCGGTAGTTAAATAACCGCCAACCATAATGCCGTTCAGCCCGCCGTTTAGCGCCAGGCACTGCAAATCGCGCAGGTTAACCTCGCGCCCGCCTGCTGTACGGATAAGCGCTTTCGGCAATATAAAACGGAAAACCGCGTAAGCACGCAGAATTTCCAAAGGTTTTAAAGGTTTGTTATTTTCAAACGGAGTTCCCGGAATAGGCGTTAAAAGATTCAGCGGCACACTGTCGATGCCAAGGCGTTTCAGTTCAAACGCCATTTCCACACGCTGTTCCGGCGTTTCATTCAGCCCGAAAATACCGCCGCTGCAAACACGCAGGCCTGCTTTTTGCGCGTTATGGATGGTAAACATTTTATCTTCATAGGTATGGGTACTGCAAATATCGGGGAAATGGCTGGGCGCGGTTTCCAAATTTGAATGGTAGCGCGTTACGCCAAGCTCTTTCAGTTTAAAAGCCTGCTTCTCCGTTAAAATGCCCAAAGAACAGCAAACCTCAATGCCTACTTCTTCTTTAATACGTTTCAAGGTTTTGCAGATATTGTCAAAATCATCAGCCTTGCTCTGCCCCCTGCCGCTCGTTACAATCGAAAACCTTACCGCGCCTGCGGCTTTGGCTTTTTTGGCAGCATCAACAAATTCCTGCTCGCTCAGCAGCGGATATTCTTTAACGCCGGTATGATAATGCGCGGACTGCGCACAGAATTTGCAATTTTCCGGGCAGCGCCCGCTGCGGCCGTTAATAATAGCACAGCAGTCGACAGCATTGCCGTTATATTTCTGGCGGATTTTATCTGCCATTGCCAAAAGCAGCATTGTATCGTCATCACTTACATTTATTAAGCGTTCTGCCTCGGCTCTGGTTACTTCTCCGCCGTTTAAAACTTTATCAGCCACTTCAATAATAAAATTCATAATAATTTCGCCCTCCGTTTACGTAAACCTTGTTATTTATTTTGGTTAACAATCACATTATACAACGTTAACTATTCTTTGTAAACAGGTTTACCATAAATTTAAAAGGGTTTACCGAAGTTTGCATAAAAAATAAACGGCTCTGCTTTTAAACAGAACCGTTACATTGAATTATTATTTTTAACCTATATATTCGCTTGCTGCAAGTGCGGCAACAGTACCGTCTGCCGCAGCCGTTGTAAGCTGGCGCACTTTTTTGGTGCGTCCGTCACCGGCGGCAAAAATGCCCGGGCAGCTTGTTTTGCAGTCCTCACCGGCAACAATATAGCCGCCTGCGTCAACCTCAACAACATTTTTAAACATACCGTTTTCCGGCATCTGGCCGATAGCTACAAAAACTCCGTCCACGGCAAGTTCCGATTTTTCTCCGGTAACTTTGTTTTCCAGCTCCAGCCCTTCAAGGCGCTTATCACCTTTCAGCCCCGTTACAACGGTATCGAGAATAAACTCAATATTTTCAGGTTTATGAACCTTTTCTACCAGCTGTTTTTCGGCACGGAATTCCTGTCTGCGGTGAATAAGGTAAACTTTTTCAGCAAGCTGCGAAAGCACAACCGCATCATCCAGCGCAGTGTTGCCGCCGCCGATAACGGCAACTGTTTTGCCTTTGTAAAAAGCGCCGTCGCACGTTGCGCAGAAAGAAATGCCGCGTCCTACAAATTTTTCCTCACCGGCAACGCCAATCGGCCGCGGACGCGCACCGGTTGCGATAATAACGGCTTTGGCATCATAATGCCCGTTTGCCGTAAGCACGCGTTTAAAGCCGTCTGCATTTTCAATGCTGGTAACTTTTTCGTACACAAATTCAGCACCAAATTTTACAGCCTGGTCATACAGCGCCGTCGCAAATTCAAAACCGGCAATATTGTCAAAGCCCGGAAAATTTTCCACATGGCTGGTATTAATAATCTGCCCGCCGTGAATGCTCTGTTCCAGCACCTTAACACTGCGCCCGGCACGCCCGGCATAAACGGCAGCCGTCATTCCGGCTGTGCCGCCGCCGATAATAATAATATCCGTCATTTTATCAGCCATAAAAACACCTTATTTCAGCATATCCAAAATTACAGGTTTCGGCATAACGCCGCTTACGCTTTTAACTGCTTCTCCGTTTTCAAAAACAATAAAAGTAGGCACAACTTCCACGCCGTATTCGGTTGCCAGCGCCTCAGCCTGGTCAATATCAACCTTGCACACCTTAACATCTGCCAGTTCGTCTGCCAGCTGGTCAACAATCGGGCTCATCATACGGCAGGGGCCGCACCAGGTTGCAAAAAAATCTACCAAAACCTTGCCTTTTGCTTCCAATACTTCCTGTTTAAAATTTTCTGCACTTAAATGTAATGCTGCCATTTATATCACTCCTTAAAAAATTATCTTATCTGATGGTTTAATCATAGCATTTTTTGACCTTTTGTTCAAGGAGAAAAGCTGTAAATTGAAGCAAAATTACAAATAATTCACATTTGCAGTAAATAATTTTTATTATAATCAGGCAAAAATAAAACCCCAAAGCCAAAAACTTTGGGGTAGTAAGCAAATTACATAGCTTCTTCAACCGGATATACGCTGATTTGGCGTTTATCGCGGCCTTTGCGTTCAAATTTAACGCGGCCTTCAACCATTGCATAAATGGTGTAATCTTTGCCCATGCCTACATTGTTGCCGGGATAGAAGCGGGTACCACGCTGACGAACGATGATGCTGCCTGCGGTAACGAGCTGGCTTTCATGTGCTTTGGTGCCGAGGCGCTGAGAGTTGGAGTCACGTCCGTTGTGGGAGCTGCCGGTACCTTTTTTATGAGCATGTAATTGAAGAATCAGTTCAAACATCGGTATTCACCTCCTGGTGTCTTTCACTTTGACATACTGCGGAAACTGCCGTTCTACACTCTGCAATGCCAGAACCATTGTTTCAAGTATTGCCTGTGTATTGCTGTCCGCCCGGTCAAGTTTTAATGTAAAGATGCCGCTTTCTTCATCAACTGTGTACTGCGGCTTAAGTTTTAAATAACGCTCCAAACCGATAAGCGGAGCCTGAGTCAGTACGGAAACCGAATTGCAGACAAGGTCGTAACCGTCCTCCTCTGCCGCTCCGGCGTGCCCTGCTACCTCATAAGAAGTAATATCTCCGTTTTTATCACGGTAAATACTGACTTTAACCATTATGCTTCAATTTTGGAGATTTCTACTTTAGTAAACGGCTGACGGTGGCCCTGGCGTTTACGGTAGTTGGATTTAGCTTTGTATTTGAAAACGAGGATTTTTTCGCCTTTGCCCTGCTCTACAACTTTAGCAGTAACTTTTGCGCCTTCAACTACAGGCTGGCCGATTTTAACATCAGCATCGTTAACTACGGTAAGAACTTCGTCAAATACTACTTCGCTGCCTGCTTCTGCATTCAGTTTTTCAACGTTCAATACATCGCCTTCAGCAACACGGTACTGTTTACCGCCGGTTTTAATAACTGCGTACATTTATTTGCACCTCCCTTGTTATATACTCGCCAAATACGGTACTCCATCCGGAGTTTACGGAACCTCTCTGCGCGGTTGGGGACAGACTCAATCAGTCTATACTGGAATAATTTACCACACCGGGCGTTATTTGTCAACACCGGTGTTGTCCAAAAGTGAAAAAGTTTCAAGCTGCAAACGCGGCTCTGCCGTTACGGCAAGCGTGCAGTTCAGTTCTTTTTCCCACTGGCGTATAACTTTATGGTTCAGCCATTCGGCAAGCCACGGGCTGACCATAATTAAAATGCTGCGCGGCGCACATGGCTTGGCCAGAAGCGTACGCAGGCGGCGTTTTATTTCAAGCCCTACTGTTTCCTGCGACTGCACCCTGCCGCTGCCCTGACAGACCGGGCAAGGAGCATAAAGCACTGCCGACAAGTTCTGACGGGCTTTTTTGCGGGTTATTTCCACAAGGTTAAGCACCGTCATATCCTGCACGCAGGGTTTCATTTTATCGGCGCGCAGCGCCTGCTGCAAACGTTCCATTATTTCTTCGCGGTATTCTTTTTTATCCATGTCGATAAAATCCACCACAATAATGCCGCCAATATCGCGCAGGCGCAACTGGCGTGCTATCTCGTCCGCCGCCTCGCGGTTAATCTGCATTACGGTTTCAGCCAGGTTTTCGCGCCCGCTAAAATGCCCGCTGTTAACATCTATAACGGTCATAGCTTCCGTATAATCTATAACAAGGTAGCCGCCGCTGGGCAAATCAATGCGCCTGTCGCTGATGGAAGCAATATCATCGCTTAAACGGTAGTATGAAAAAATATCGGTCTGCTTGTCATGCAGCAGCAGTTTGCAGCTTCTGCTTTCGGCAATATTTTGCAAAAGCTCCTGCAAACGCCCGTAAACAGCCGGGCTGTCTACAACAACTTCATCAATACAGGCATTAAGATAGTCGCGCACAATGCGTACGGAAATATCAAGTTCGCGGTGCAGCACCTGCGGTGAACGTGCGAGCTTGGCACGCGCCTGTATAATCTGCCAATCTGCCATAAGCTGCTGCAAATCAGCACGCAAAACTTCTTCCGGCATACCGGCAGCATTAGTGCGCATAACCGCGCCTGCCGCCCCGTTTGTAACTTCGTCGGCAATTTTCTTCAGGCGGCTGCGTTCAGCACTGTCGGTAATTTTACGCGAAATGCCGGTATAATTTGCTTCCGGCAGCAGTGCCGCATACCTGCCGGCAAGTGATATATCAAGCGTTGCCGTGGGGCCTTTGCTGCCGCGGGCGTCTTTTGTTATTTCAACCAGCACGCGCTGCCCTTCGGTAATGCCTGTTTTATCGCCCAAATACAAAAAAGCGTTCTTATCAAGGCCAATATCTATAAAAGCAGCCTGTATACCGCGCACCACATTGCACACGCGCCCCAGAAAGATGCTGCCGACAAGCTGCGCACTGTTATTGCGCTCAACAACATATTCCATTAAACGGCCGTTTTCCACAATGCCCATGCGGGTTTCTTCCGGGTTAACAGCCGAAATAATTATTTTAGCCGTCATCAGCACCCTCTTTCTTTAATCTTTACGCCGTTAATGCGTTCCGCGCACCACGTCAATACCGGCAGCAGTAAATTTATCTTCCAGTTCTTTAATTACCGGGCAGATTACACGGTTGCCGTTTTCATCTTTAGGCATGGTGCAGTTGCTTAAATGCAGCGCGTCAGGCTGCATTTTTATAATGCGTTCAACTTTTTTGTTAATGCCTTCCTGGTTAGGCAGTTTATTTTCGCCGCAGCCGTTGCAGGTGAAAACGGCAGCAGCCTGCAAAGTTTCATCGCCATAACGTTCAAACGCGCCTGTTTTTTCGTTTAACGCACGCAGGCAGCCGCTGCCCGTGCAGGATGCGCTTACACGCAGGCAGCGCAGTACAGCAATTTTCTTCATTAAGTATTCCTCCATAAAGTTCAAATATCATTCATTTTTTTAGTTTGCAGCCGCCGTTTGATATAATCGCTGAAAAGCGCATAAAAAACGGAACACAAGGGCACGCTTATAATCATGCCCATAATGCCGCCAAGCCCTGCGCCTATCATAGCCGCAACAAGCAGCCACAGCTCCGGCAGTCCGACGGATTTGCCGACAATTCTCGGATAGAGAATATCGCCTTCAATACGCTGCAGTACAAGGAAAAAGATAATGAAAACAATAACTTTTTCCGGCTGCGATATTACTATAAATATGCAGCCTATAACTGCACTGGTTATGGAGCCGATATACGGCACAACCGCAAGGCACGCAACCAGTGCGGAAATAACAAAAGCATAAGGTATGCCTAAAATTATCATACCGGCAAAACACATCAGCCCCAGTAAGAAAGCCTCCAGAAGCTGCCCGCCGATAAAACCTGAACAAATTCTTTTGGCAAGCGATGCCGCCGCAATAATGTATCTGGCGCGTTCAGCACTGCAAAAAGCATAAAGCGCGCGGCGTGATGATATTGCAAGCTGTTTCTTTTCCAGCAGAATATACACCGCGAACACAAAGCCCATTACAAGGTTTGCCACCACACCGGCAACGGAAGCCGTAATACTTAGAGTCTGCGAAAGCAGAGCCGCTTTATTGGCCTGCCAGTAATCTTCCACGGCAGCCTGCCATTCATAAATTTTGTCCTGAACGTATGCTACGTCTTCTGGCGAAAAATTCCATGACAAAAGCTGCTCCTGCAAAAAGGCATTAAAATATACAATATCCTGCGGCAGTTTATGGCTTAAAATAACAATGCTTGCATGCAGTTCCGGCAAAACGGCAAAAAGCAGTGCCGTTATTACGCCAAAAATAAGCATAAAGCCTGCAATAAGGCAAACCGGCCCTCTAAACCTGGCAGCACGGTCTTTTAACACACGCATCCATATCTGCTCAAATTTTTCTATAAACACATTTACGGTAAAAGCAATAACGCAGCCCGTAATAAGCGGCATTAAAATGCCCAGCGCACTGCCCAGCAGAGATAAGGTTATTTCATAATTCCACAAGGCCCATATAAAAATTATAACGGCAACAAGCTGCTGCCAGATGTTTTTTTGCATAATTTACTCCGTTTCATTTAATAAGCTAATTGTAACATAAAAAACTGCTTCTGCAAAATAAAAGCTAAAGCATGCGCACCAAGATTGTACAAAACGCTTAATTGTGGTATAATGCAAATGTTATAGTGCGCCTGTAGCTCAGTGGATAGAGCAGCGGCCTCCGGAAACTGTGCCCGCACGAAAACACGAACCCTGCAAAGCCAGTATTTATGCGGCTCAGCAGATTTTAAAAATTCGTCCAAATCATCAAATCGTGCAGATTTCGTGCAGATTTTTAAAATAACATCAATAACTTACTTACATTATTATACATATGCACCTGTAGCTCAGTGGATAGAGCACTTGCCTCCGGAGCAAGGTTGTCGGAGGTTCGACTCCTCTCAGGTGCACCAACCAACATATTCCGAACTAATCTTCAGCAGAAAATTAGTTCGGATTTTCTTATTTTATATACATCTAAATTGATAAACGAGAATTTACACAAGCATTATTGAAGATTGATTTTGTTCGCATTCGCGATTATAATTGTTATATAGTTTATTTTCTAGTAAAAGTCAAAAAATAGTTTTAACAGGAGATAGATTATGAATTATTTATCAGTGTCACAAACCGCTGTACGTTGGGGGCTTTCCACACGGCGCATCCAAATTTTATGCAGCAAAAACCGAATACCCGGCGCTGTTAAAATAGGAAATCAATGGGCGATACCTTCTGAAGAACCTAAACCTATTGATGCAAGAATTAAAAGCGGAAAGTATATTAAAAATCAACTTAATCTGGAAAAGTAAGTTAATATAACTGCTTATATTTACATACTAACGATATATGAAATTTACGTTTTGCATATAAAATTTTAAAACAGACTATTTTATTTGGAGGAAACTTACAATGCCTACATTGGACTGGATAGGAAAAAATAAAGTTATAAACCATCATCAAGAAGTACCTTATAGAGTATTAGACCGCAAATACAGCTTCGATGAAAATGGTCAGCATGAAGAAGATAACGGCAGCGAAAATATGATAATTAAAGGCGATAATTTAGAAGCATTAAAAGCACTGCTTCCACGCTATGAAGGACAAATAAAGTGTATCTATATTGATCCACCATACAATACTGCTAAAAGCTCAGAAAAAAACAAAGCCTGGGTATATTCTGACAATGTTGACCATCCTAAAATTCAAGAATGGTTAAATAAAACGGTGGGTGATGAAGGAGAAGATTTTTCAAGGCATGATAAATGGTTGTGTATGATGTATCCGCGACTTAAGCTATTATATAAATTGCTAAATGATGCCGGAATAATTTTTATTAGCATTGATGACAATGAAGCAAGTAATTTACGATATATTTGTGACGAAATATTTGGTAGAAAAAGTTTCTTAGCTCAATTAGTATGGCGTTCAGACGGAAATTTTGATAATCAAGCTAAAATCAAAAACTGTCATGAATATATTCTTTGCTACATCAAAAAGCCAGACTTGTTAGGACTACCTAACGGAATTGATCCAAATGTTTCTGATACAAGTAAAATTTTTAAAAGTGAAATTCGCAATACTCTAGTAAAAAACGGCCCCAAAAATCCAATGTCTACAATTGAATTACCAAAAGGCTTTCCCTGTGCAGTAAAAGAATTGGTTATCAAAAAAAGAAATATTCCCTATCCTCGTTATAACCAAAAAGCTATAATTAAAAATTGGAAACTAACTTCACCTGTTACAGTTGAAAGTGGTTGGTCGTCAAAAAATATTCTTCTCGATTTTATCAAAAATAACTTTAATCCAGTTTTAGATTCAAGAAATCAGTTGACAACTTTTGAAATTTCAAAAACTGGTAATATTGAAATGGTAAAAAAAAGAGAATCAATTAGTCATGTTCTTTCTGTATTATCAAATTTAGGCAGCACTCAAAATATGAGCAATGAACTTGAAACAATGGGAATTAAATTTAATTTTCCGAAACCAACTAATTTAATTCAATATCTTTTGGGATTTTATTCTCAAGAAAATTCTATTATACTCGACTCCTTTGCAGGTTCTGGCACGACTGCACATGCTGTATTAAATATGAATAAAGCTGATGGCGGACATCGTAAATTTATTCTAATAGAAATGATGGATTATGCCGATAATATCACAGCCGAACGTGTCAAATGTGTTATAAAAGGTTACGCCAATAATGATAATATTGTCACCGGCACTGGAGGCGACTTCAGTTATTATGAATTAGGTGAACCACTATTAGTTGGTGATTGTCTTAACGAAGATGTTCCCACTGAAAAAATTCGTGAATATGTCTGGTTTATGGAAACCAAAATGCCTTTTATACCGCCAACATGTGCTAACCAATACTACCTTGGTCAACACAATGACACAGCTTATTATTTCTATTACAAACCAAAGCAGATTACAGTGCTAGATTACGCATTTTTAGCTACCATTAAAGAAAAAGCTGCTGAAACAGTAATTTACGCAGACCGTTGTTCTATTGGGGAAAATAAACTAACTCAGATGAATATTACATTCAAGAAAATTCCTCGCGACATCAGTAAATTATAAAAAACATCATCACAAATCGGAGGAAAAAAGATGCCTACATTGGACTGGATTGGTAAAAATAAAGTTATTAATCATCATCAAGCCGTTCCATTCAAAGTGTTAGAACGTAAATATAGTTTTGACGAAAATGGTCAGCACGAAGAAGATAACGGCAGCGAAAATATGATAATTAAAGGCGACAATTTGGAAGCATTAAAAGCACTGCTTCCACGTTATGAAGGACGTATAAAATGTATCTATATTGATCCACCTTACAATACAGGGTTTGAAGGTTGGGTCTATAATGATAACGTAAATGACCCTAACATCAAAAAATGGTTAGGCAAAGTAGTTGGCAAAGAAGGCGAAGATCTCTCCCGACATGATAAATGGTTGTGCATGATGTATCCTAGGTTGAAATTACTGAGAAGGTTACTCTCGCAAGATGGAGTATTTTTTGTTTCTATAGGCGACGACGAGCTCACTAATTTATTATATTTAGTTAATGAAATTTTTGGCAGAATAAATGCTATTTTTGTATGGAAATCACGTTCTAAACCAACAAACGCAGGAAATGCTAAATACCGTCCTCAAAAAGTAGCTGAATATGTAATAATGTTCACTCAAGATGAAAATAAGATATTTAATGTAGGTCAAAGAGAAGACGACTATTCTTACCCCTATACTGATAAAAATGGTAGTTATCGTACTTCTACCATACTCACATCAAATCTTGGCAGTTATAAAAGAGAAACTATGCGTTTCGAAGTCGCTGGTTATACTCCACCCGCCGATAAGCGTTGGAAAGCCGGTTATGTAACGATTAAAAACTTACTTGATAATAATAGACTTTTATTTACAAAAGACGGTACACCCATGGAAAAAATATATGATTATGATAATGAAAGTGTAATAACCCCACTTTATACATTGATAGACCCTAAAATTAGTGGAAGTGCAGAAAGTGGGAAAACCACATTAAATAAAATAATTGGCATGGGACACGGATTTGATACAGTCAAACCTAATGGATTAATTGAATACCTCATCGGAATATGTACTAATAAAAATGATATTGTACTGGATTCATTTGCAGGTACAGGTACTACCGCACACGCAGTACTAAATATTAATAAAGCCGATGGAGGAAATCGAAAATTTATTCTAGTTGAAATGATGGATTACGCTGAATCTATTACAGCTACTAGACTTAAAGAAGTTATTAATGGTTATAAAGCTGATCAAGAAAATATTCTCTATAACAAGGAAATTACAATCGCTAACCTTGCTAACGGTGTTGATATGCTTAATGAGGCTAACGCAATTGTTGCCGCTGCAAAAGAAAAGTTTTCCTCAGTTCGAAAGCCCAAGATTGAAAACGGACATCTTATTGTTACTGCCATTACTAAAGCAGCAGACCAAATTGCCGGTACCGGTGGTAACTTCAGTTATTATGAATTAGGTGAACCACTATTAGTTGGTGATTGTCTTAACGAAGATGTTCCCACTGAAAAAATTCGTGAATATGTCTGGTTTATGGAAACCAAAATGCCTTTTATACCGCCAACATGTGCTAACCAATACTACCTTGGTCAACACAATGACACAGCTTATTATTTCTATTACAAACCAAAGCAGATTACAGTGCTAGATTACGCATTTTTAGCTACTATTAAAGAAAAAGTTGCTGAAACAGTAATTTATGCTGACCGTTGTTCTATTGGAGAGGATAAACTAGTTCAGATGAATATTACATTCAAGAAAATTCCTCGCGACATCAGTAAATTATAAGGAGGAAATATACAATGGAAATGAAGGCATATCAGAAAGTTGTGATAGCGGATTTAAATCGCTATCTTGAACTATTGAATGAAACTAAAAACTATTCAGAAGCATTTCGTCTGTTTTGGAAAGAAAAAAGTGCACCGGTTTTAGGTCATTATAAAGATATTTTACCCGGTGTTCCTAACCTTTGCTTTAAAGTACCAACAGGCGGAGGTAAAACCTTTATTGCCTGCAACGCTATTCGTTCTGTTTTTGGCGCTCTACCAATCAGTAAAGCAAAAGCTGTAGTCTGGCTTGTTCCATCTGACGCAATTTTAACTCAAACTGTGCGTGCTCTCAAGAATCCTGATCACCCATACCGGCAAAAAATTGATGTAGATTTTGGTGGACGTGTAGAAGTCTACACAAAACAGGAATTATTAAACGGTCAGAACTTTAATCCAACCGCTGTTACCGAACAGCTCTCCATTATGGTTCTATCCTATGATTCTTTCCGCGGACGTAGTAAAGAAGTTTTAAAAGCTTATCAGGAAAATAGTAATTTAGCTGAATTCGCAAAGGTTTTAGGTAAACCAGAATATCCTATTGCAAGTGCAGATGAAACGGCTCTATTTCAAATCATTAATCAGCTTAATCCGTTAGTAATTGTAGATGAAAGCCACCATGCACGATCAGAACTAAGCCTTGAAATGTTAATAAATTTTAATCCTTGTTTCGTATTGGATTTAACAGCTACACCAAAAAGTGAAAGTAACATCATCTCTTATGTAGACGCAGTACAATTAAAAGCAGAGCATATGGTAAAATTGCCGGTTATTGTATATAACCGTGATAATCAGAATGAAGTATTAATTGACGCTATTGATTTGCGAAATAGGCTTGAAGAAATTTCAATTGAAGCACAAAAAGTAAGCAAAAAATATATACGTCCTATCGTATTATTTCAAGCGCAGCCGAAAAACAATGATGACGCAACTACTTTCGAAAAGCTGAAAGAGCGACTGATAGATGCTGACATTCCCGCAGAGCAAATTGCTATCCGTACTGCTGATGTAAACGAATTAAAAAATATAGACTTGCTTTCACCTGAATGTAAAATCCGATATATCATAACGGTAAACGCTCTAAAAGAAGGTTGGGACTGCCCGTTTGCTTATATTCTAGCCTCTCTAGCAAACAAAACAAGTACAGTAGAAGTTGAGCAGATTTTAGGACGTGTTCTTCGCCTACCTCATACCTCACAACATCCTGACCCCGGGCTTAATATGTCATATGTACTTACTTCATCAAATAATTTTAATGAAACGATACAGCATATTATCAAGGGATTAAATGATGCTGGTTTCAGTGCTAAAGACTATCGCATTTCCACACCTACAACTCCATCAGCCACACCTTCTCTCCAAGAATATCCTGCAATTCCTGGATTAGAGCCAGTTGAAACAGATGAAGTTGATGATTTTGCAAACATAGATAGCCAAATGATAAAAAATGAATTGGAACGCAGACGTGAACTTGAACAAAACTCAGGAAACATGCCTAAAGCTGATAGCATGTTAGAAGCTGCCAAAAAAGCAGGCAGTGAATATGATGAAGCTAGAAAGAACGCCGAAAACGACCCCTATACAAATAATATGCCATGGGAGGTGCGAGATAAGGTGAATACATTCCGTGTTAATCCACAATATGAAGACGATGTCAAAAAGTTGAAAATACCACAATTTTTCCTAAAAATAGAAACTTCCTTGTTTTCTACCGAAAATACAGAACTACTGGAAAAAGAACAATTAGCCGAAGAATTTACCCTAAAAGGCAAAGCTTACGATATTGATTTTACCACAGCAGATGATGAAATTGCTCAAATTGACATACGCCAAGATCAGGGTGGTTTGCCTAAAGTGTTTAAAATGAGCAGTGCTGACCAGCGTTATTTTAAAGAATACTTTAATAATCTACCACCAGAAGGACGTATACGTCAGTGCACGGATATGATCTTTGAGAAATTAAATAAGCTCAATATTGTAGATGCCGGCGAACTGCGTGCATACATTAACAAAATTATCGGTGACATGGATAAAAACCAACTTGCTGCATTAGAGAAAGCTCCCCTCGGCTATGCCAATAAAATAAAAGAAAAAATTGATAGTTTGCTAACACAGCACTATAAAGAAACATTTAAAAAATGGCTGGACACCGAACGAATCGTATGTAAACCTTCATATACTCTACCTAGTTCAATCCATCCAACAACAAATACGAATACCATCGGCGGTTCTCTCTATCAAGCTGAAGAAGAAATGAATCAACTTGAACGTGATTTGGTAATGGAACTTACAGCCCTACCAAATGTACGTTGGTGGCACAGAAATATTTCTAGACACGGCTTCTGTATCAACGGCTTTATCAATCATTATCCTGATATTATGATAATGACACAAAAAGGTAAAATTATTCTTGCTGAAACTAAAGGCAACCACTTACAAAATGATGATAGCAGGGATAAAATTGAATTAGGTAAAGAATGGGCAAGCCAAGCTGGCAATCAGTTCCGTTATTATATGGTATTTAGGGATAATGATAATATACTTCCAGGTGCAATTTCCATGAGCAACTTTATAGCAACTATCAAAGAACTATAATAATCGTCTAATCAATATAAGCACCTACCACACAAAAAAAGCCAATCTCTGCTTTTTGCAAAGATTGGCTTTTTTTAATTATCCCCCTCCAAGTTTTTAAACACACCAGACATCATTTCCGCACCTCTACGTCTGCTTTTTTCGAGGCTGTGTAAATATAGGCTGGTTGTAGCAATATCTGTATGCCCCATCATTGCCTGTACTGTAGTTAAAGGTACATTATTGGCTAAAGCATAAGATGCAGCCATGTGCCTGAATGAATGGACACATACTTTAGATATTCCATTACGTTCTAAAAACGCCACAAGCCAGTGGTAAAATCCGCTTGGATGTGCAATACTTGCTTCTTTTGAGCGAATATCACGTTTTAGGAAAATATAATCTCCTGGATTAGTTATACCATGTTTCTCCAGCCACTTCTCCTGATATTCTTTATGCTTTTTAAATAACTCTACCAAGCGATCATCAATGTAAACCGCTCTTTTTGATTCATCTGTCTTGGTATCTTTCAGTTTCACTGTCCCGCCCTTTTCAACATAACTTGATTTCTTTACATCAATCGTTCGATTCTCAAAATCAATTTTGTGCCACCTCAAAGCAAATATCTCGCCACGTCTAATACCTGTAAATAAATCAAGATAACTTAGTAATTTATATTTAACGTTCGTTGCATTATCCGGCAAAGCAAATAAAACACGTAAAAATTTTCCCAATTCATTCTCCTGAAGTATTGGTCTTTTTGCATGTATAGCTTTTGGTTTATCCTCTTTAGGTATTAAGTTACACGGGTTTACAGCAAGGTATTTCCATTCTACAGCTTTATTAAGCATAGCCCGCAATACTCTGTAAGTTAGATGAATAGTACCCTTGCTGAGTTTTCCACTTTTACCGTCACGGCGTTGCCCATCTTTTCCCAAATCTTCAAAAAAGGTAATGATATGCTCTGCCTTGATTTTCGCTAAATACATACTTCCAAAATATGGCAGCAACCTGCCATCAATGGCTACCCTATCACCATTAGCAGTAGTTGGGCTCAGCGTATTGCCATACCTATCCCACCAAACCTTCACGAACTCCTCAAAACGGATCTTCATTTTAGCAGGTACAGGCTGCTTTTTAGCTTCAAAATAAAATAGCTGCAACTGCCTGTCGGCATCTCTTTCCGATGTTGCCATAACAGTTTTGCTCAAACGGACAGCTTTACCCTTAACGTCATAACCATTGCTAACAAAAAGCCGCCATTTGCCATTGCCTAAGTTAACTTTGCTGCCAGGCATAAATTTCACCTCCTAAAAATTAAAAGGCAGGCTGCTTTGTAACAGCCTGCCCTCATACCTTTACAGTCCCAGCTGCTTGTTTTTCCAGCGCTCTACTACGCGCCGTGAAAAGATGTAACGCTTACCGGCTTTCAAAGCAGGTATTTTTTTCTCTCTAATCATGTTGAGCAGCACACGATACGTAAGCTTGCCGTCAAACATTGCAAGCACTTCTTCGGCGTAAATAACGTCATTAGTCATTGCAATACCCCCTTCATATGTATAATATATTTTTAAAAGCAATTATTTTTGCAGAGGTTGATAGCAACCTCTGCACTTTTTTACCACCAATAATTATTTCCGCCTTCACGATTTCTGCGGTTATCAATAGCAAAGCCGTAGTTAACTACAGCAGAAACATTTTCTTTTTTCTTAAAATTTTCTTTGGGCAAAATATTGCGCAGTAAACGTCCAAATGCATTATCAGGTATACTGCTCACATCAATGCCCTCCTCTTCAAGGCGTTTTTTAATTTCGTCCAAGCGAATAAATTCGCCGGTGCGCTCAATTAAGTTGTTGCTGCACCACTGCTTTACCGCCTTAGTAACACTAAAGCTTCCGTTATATGCCGTTTCCAAAGCTGCTCTGTTAATAGGCGCACCAGCATAAATATCTGCCGCAGCTCGCACTGCTTTAGAAGCTATCGCATCTAAATCGGCGCGCAGCATTTCCGTCAGATTTGGATTCCTCTCCTCAACAGGTATAGTGGAGCCGGTATTAATCAACCACACTCGTCGTTCGAACGCACCACTTCGATCATCTACTTCTGGCAAAAAATTACCAGCGAACATTAAAAACGCCGTTACCTTTGCATTAAAATGCTGCACATATTTTTGTTGCAGCAGAACTTTATCTGCTCCGACTATCTTCTTGAATTTAGCCAGTGCCTTTTTGCCCATTTGACCTTCCTCCAAATCTCCACATAAGGACACATGTGCACCAGCAAGATTGCCGGCACCGAATCGATCTCCGAGATCCTCAAGAGACAGATAAGTACAAGCAACATCGGGCAATAATGCATCAAAAAGGCGTAAAAATTCACTTTTTCCAGAACCTGCTGGTCCAATTAAAAAGCCGCTAAGTTGTAATCGTCGGATATTGCTCAAAGCAAGCCCAAGCATTTGAAAAAGTGCTTTTTTGCCAAAAGCATCTTTTCCCAAGTGTTCAAAAAAGAATTTTGTAGAAGAAGATAATTTGCCTTCAATGTAATTTGCGTTTATGCAAAATTTACAACCATATGCAGAAGAATGTGGTAAAAGCATTTTATTTTTTAGATCGTAAACGCCGTTTTTAAAGCAAACATAACGCTCGCAATCAATAGTATCAAGGTCAATAGTAACCGAGTCGTCCAATAATAACTTCTTGTAAACACCTTCAACAATATTCTTTTTTAGAGCATAACTGCTGATTTTTTCCGGTAGTATATTAACGAGAAAGTATTGAAACGTGTTTTTAAAGTTGCCTTTTTCGTTAAGCAAACGATATGCACCAGTCACTACATCATAAACATAAAGCCCTAAATCGTCACGTCCAAAAATTACATCTGTTGCCATAAGTTCTTTAATTACAAAAGAAACCTGCAAAAGTGTTTTGTCCTGGTTATCCGGTATTAATGGACGCGGCTTACCAGCTTCCAAAGAAACATTTTCCAAAATGTCTTCGGCGCTTTCGGAAATTTCGTAAATTTCTGCGCTAGCTTCACAAGCTGCTGGAATTACGATTTCGCCAATGGAATCGTCATCACCGAAATCCGTGAATTTTTCAATACTTTCATCTTCCACTTCACGGATAAAGTTTTTTTCAAGCATTTTCAATCCCCCCCTTCATCAACAGACGAACATCCGCCAGCGTTGTAGCTGCAAAAAATCCTACCGTCGATAGCAAGTTTTCAAGTTCCCATGCACTTTTGTGCGTGTATGTAGTGCAAATCTGGTGAACAGCCTTTCCATCACTGCGTTCAATAACAGTGGCAGAAATTGCCGCCTTTTTCCTACCAATAACTGCTAAAAGATAAGCAGGTTCCACGGCTTTGTTCTCTCCAATAAAGTAACCTTCAACGCTATCCTGCTCAGCAGAAGTCGCAAAAAGTGCTGCCGTAAATTTTCCTGGTGCTCCAGCCTTCGCCAAGAATTTTACATTAATAAGCCGCCAGCTAGCAAACTCGCCATCTCCATGGGCTATCACTATGCCTGCCTGTGGATCATATGCAAAGTGCGCCACACTTTTGCCTTTTTTTAAGTAAACCATCCATGGTACTTCAGCAGTTGTTTCCAACCCCGCATTTTTCAACGCTACTACAGCTGCGACTTCAGCATTCGTTAATTTCTGCATAATAATTCCTCCTTAAATTCAAGCGCTTGGTTTTCCAAGCTTCTTTTTCTTAATTATAATACAGCTTTTTGCTTGAAACCTTCATAAAAGTAGGAAATATTAATTTTGAAATTAGCATTTATATGTTTTTGCTTGTTTTTAGTTTAGGTTTATTGTAGAATAAACACAAGATACTTGTGAAAGAGGGAACAAAATCATGAATACAAAAATTGGTACATTTATGCGGGACTTATGCAATTATCAGCCCAATAATAATATTTTTACAGTATTGCCAATGGAACAATTAAAAATTCAGTATCTTAGTAATATTGCCAATTTACTGCCATTTGTATTAGAGAGTTTTAATCTTAACGTTTCTAATATAAATACCATTCATGATATTTATCATTGGAAATCAGACTTATGTTATGCTACAGGTAAATATTTAGTAGAACTAGGCCCTTTACCATTAAGTAAAGTGCCTAATGATATTCAAAAATTAGTTAGTTTACCGGAAAATGCAGAAAATAAAATTAGAAATTTTTTGCGCAAACAAAATATACGTCCATGGGCAGAAATTGAAAAAGAAATAAAAGGAAGCAAAAACTGGTTAAGCGTCAAAGATAAGTTGCAAACAGCACTGCTCTTAGATTTTATTTATGAATTAATAGCCTCTAATAAAAACAAAAAGCTTTTTGGTAAAATATCTACGCTTGACATTCTTAATTTACTTAAAGAAACAGTCCCCGACATTAACTTCATACCTAAATTATCACCATACAATAATTATTTTGATTGCAGCAAATATTCTGACCCTTATCGTTATTATTACAACTTACAAAAAGAAACTGATAAAGATGGTAATAAAACTGAAAAAATAAATGTAACAGATGATAATTTAAGGTTATATCCTCTTACTAAGGACTCAGTTACTAGAACAGAAATACTACTTAACTATTACTATCAATTGGCAGAACCTTATTTAAATAAAAATCATAAACTTCACAAATATTACGCAGAACAAGCCCAATATACAAAAAGTTCTCAAGCTAAAGAGTTTCTAAAAAATACAATAAATACTGAATATGCACTTCTTTACCAACAACTTCCATATTTATATACAGCCAACTGGTTAAATGAAATCGAACCAACAAGCTCTAACTTCTTAGCATCATTTTGGTCTATAGAAATTATAGATGACAATAATGCCGCGAAAGTTACAAGTAAATTAAAAGACTTTAGCCTTACAAAGGATATTACTACTAATATCAATCCCTCATATGTTTATAAAGCCAACAATAAAAATTTCTCATATACGAAAAAATGTATATATCAGTTGTATTATTTCGCATACCTTTCACAAACAATTACCGATATGCGAAATACTTTCGAGTCCTATTATAATGATATGAATCAACGTAAAAATATTACTATGAACATAAGCAGAAATATTATTTTTAATATTTTTCGCTTTGGCTATCTGTTAAGGCATTCTATTTTTTTTAGAGCCAAACATTCAGAACTTTTAGCCAAATTAGGTTTTGACAGAGAACAAATTTCTATTGAAGCGCCAGCAATATCTACACCATCATATTTTTCATCCACATTTTTAAACTTATTAAGTCAACAACATTCCCCAAATTCAGATATAGAACTATTAAAAAACGAATCAGAGAAATATACTCACTTAATTACTGAACCTGTTAAGAAATTCTCAGAATATAATAACGACATAATATTGGAAGCACTTAATAAAGCATTATCTACAATCTATTCCATTGACTCTTATAAACCCAAAAACAGTACAGCCCTAATAGATATAATTCAAGAAGATTTAATTTCATTTTTATATATTGATACTACAACTAAAGAATGGAAAAAACTTAACGAACTCTTAACTGACTATTACAAAGCAAATGAGCCTAAAAAATGATTTTTTTAATTCTGATTTTCCAGTTTTCCAACAAAAATTAAAAACTTTATTCTGTTACGCGTCCTAAAGTTTACTAATTATTTTTAAAATTAACCAGAAAACTGGAAATCTAGAAAAATAAAAGGTTACTGTTTATTTTATTATTACAGTAACCTTTTATTTCTGAATATATACTATTTTACTCATACATATTTTCTTCTACCCGCTCTACAGCCTATATAAGTAATCTTCTATAATAAATAATAACGTAAAATACATTAAAATAATCTAATTAGGAGGATTTTAATGTATGATACACACGGTTAATCTTTATTGTACTTTTATATCTTTAGAAATTTACAACTACTGTTTTTGCAAGCTGAAAAATTACGTTAACTCCCTGCGATACAATTTATATTCAAAGAAAAGTAATAATAACCATTACCGCTGCTATAAAACAAACTGCTTTAACAACATAGGTATTTCGTCCATTAATCTTTGCCGGTATTTTGGCAGTAAGGCTGGCTGCTATATTGAGCTAGTTGTTAACTGTCCCAAAGTGATTTACAATGCTGACGAAACAAAATTAGTTAATGTTACTGATTATAATATATTAGAAGAAAAATTCAATCGCATAATCCAGCACTTAAATCACGAAGTTTTTGGCACAAATCTTTTACCAACTCTTAACGGTTGGCAAGTACGTCGCATTGATTATGCCGTTGATATTGTGACACCATTTGTAAATGAATACACCGCAATCTTCAATAAAGGTTACATCCCAAAAGGTTTTTCTTTAAAAGAGTATTATAATACTTCTTTTCACATTAAATCTGATGCCTGTAACTATAACTTCTATAACAAAACTGAAGAATTAGCAGCAAAGCATAATATTCATATTAATAGTAACGTTTTACGTTTGGAAGTTCAGTGTAAAACATATAAAATTCGTAAATTAATTAAACATTATTCATTGCATAGTAGCAATATCTCTTTATTATGGAATGAATCTATAGCCAAAGATGTTATTACAGAAGCAATAACCCGTGTTATAGGCGCTAATGATTTTTATCCATTAAATATTTTACAAAATAAAATCTATAATTCGAGTTTACCGAAAGCTTATAAGCATTATGCCTGGCAACTAGTCAAAATACTTAATTCTGATATTTTCAATTTAAGCGAATTATGCAAAATAGTAGATGCTTCTGATGACTGTAAAAAAGATCTATTGAGAGAAACATTACACCTGTATCAAAAGCGTTTAACAGAAAAGCGCTTTACTAAAACAAAAGTTGCTATAAAGGGTCTTAATTATAGTTACGCTAAAAGTTATCTTAACAAAATTAACCTTAGTCCAATAGCAATACCACAAAATTGCCAGGCAGAGTACCTGCCAAATCCTATAAAATTTCTTCAATAAACTAAAGCCTGCTCTTACGCTAATCCGTAAAAGCAGGCTTAATTTATTTTAAATTTATACTTTCAATTACTAATAGGCTTGTTTAACTTTAGCTATAAATTCATCGCGGCTCATATTTTTATACAGCCTGTTTTCTAAGCTACCAGCCTGCTGCTGATATTTCTTGTAAAAGTCCTGCAAATCGTCTTGTCCGACATTGGGTTCGGCTGCAATATTCCTAAGCACTCCGCTGCTATCAAACATAAAATGCCAGCCGCTGCCATCTGTAGATATAACATCCAACGCATAATTCCTGTCGGTATAATAATACTTTGCTGCATTAAGCTTCTGTATTACTTCTTCTTTGGTCGATTCCCCCGCAGTTACTCCTAAACTATTCGGTATTCCTTTGCCTATTGTCAAATGTGTTGTTATATTTTTGACCACAGGATTAAAATAAACTCCTATACCTTTCATTGCATATGCAGGGTCATGTTCAGGGCCGGCTATTTCATATTCGCCGTATTTTGCCAATACTTCTGAAGTATCAGTATATGGCGTAAAGCCGTCACCATAAGTTATGCGTTCCGGTTTATCACCACCGTAAATCATAGCAACCGCTATATTATGCCTGTTTATCCTGTCGAGTTCATCAAAATAATTGCGTCCGGTTTCATACCAAAGCATATCCTTCAACATATTGCAGTTACGGATGCGTTCTCTTTCGTCTGCGGTAATTACTTTATATTCCGGCACATCATATTCAAAACCGTTAATTTCGGTTATATGGCTTTGCCCTGCCTCAACAACATCAAAATTATAAACTCCCGGCTGGTCAATATTTACGCTGTTTGCATTTATGGTATACAACACTCTGCTTACATCAGGCACTGCGTCCCTGCGCCAAAAACCGAATCCAAAGTAATCGTAAACAAGGTATGAATCATTAGATTTTTTTAATACATACCCTTCTACATTTTTTACTGCACTTTGCGGATCATTAATAAATTCATAAATCTTTGGTTCTTTTGCATTCCCTAAAAGCGCTTTGCCTGCATCATATAGATAATTAAAGTAAGCTCCTCTTTCATTATAATAATACTTTGCGCTTTCAAGCCCAATCATATCTGGTCTTTCCGTTGTATCTAAACCGGCAAGAATTTTATTCATTTTTTGATAATAATACGGCGTTTCTGTAAGCCCCCTGCTGACGTCTATAAAAGCATTAGCTACAAGATACATCTCCTGATAACGATCTTTCTCATCAATGTCATCATAATATGCTTCAACTGGTTCAAGGCTTTCATCATTAAAGGCCTCAATAACTGCTTCAGCCGCAGAATCAGGTGTAAGATAATTATGAATTCCCTGATAACCTGCAAAAAGAATTGCACCTGCGACTAAAATTTTTGCCCAAGTAGCCATTTTGCTGCCGCTTTTTTTACTTTCAGTACTTTCTTCCGGTACACTGGTTACAGTTTCAGTTTTGGCAGCACCGTCATCATTACTTATAGTTTCCTGCGTTCCCCATTCGCCAAACTCATAACGGCAATGCGGGCAGAATTTACTGCCATAATCAACAAGCCCATTGCAGTTAGGGCATAAATATTTTTGCTCATTCATAATTCTGTCCTCCTTAGTCCATCAAAACGTGTACACTATCGGGATTGTATTGTTTGATATAATCAAGTACCAGCTGCGGGTCATCATGTTTTTCGGTATTAAACGGGTCTTTATCATTAAATAATTTCAAATAACCGCCTTTGTACTTAATTATCAGCGCCGTATCGCGCAGAGAAAAAGCTATTATTACCGTTAATACCAGTAAAATAAATTCTGCTGAAAGTAACAATACCAACAAACATAATGCAAATAAAACGCACATCATAGTATTATAAGATTTTTTTATATATGCCGATTCGATGTCCATAACATCAAACTGAGCAAACCCGGCATTGCTTTTTACAAAAGGCAGCCATTTATTAACCTGCTTAACTGTAATCTGCGTACCTTTAAAAGTAACTGTACTTAACAAACCGTGTGCCAGCCTTGTTTTAGCAAAATGGTATTCAGCTTCCGTCAACAAATTTTCTTTAGCGGTTGATGTTACCGTTCCGGCAGAACGTTCACCCCAACTTCCAAAAGCATTGCCGCAATGAGGACAAAACCTGACACCATAATCCACTAAACCATTACATTTCGGACATACATACTTCTGATTACCATTCATAATAAACATTCCTCCCTTAATTTTTACCGCCAAAATAATAACGGTATAAGCACAAGGTTGATATTACTTAGCAGTGCATATAACAGCCACAACAATAAGCCAAATAACGCCGTTATCAATAAAGCTGCAAACCAATGCGTTTGCAAAAAGCTGACGATCGCGGCGATAAACATTGCACCAATAAAAATTATTTCCAATTTACTCATCTACTCATCTCCTTTAAAGAGTTATCCCTTTTAAATACATCAGTTTGAACAACGCACAAAATATCAATTTTAAACAAATTACAACCACTACATCTTCTATGCCGAAATCCAATTTAAACACCTCTTATCCTAATAGCACTTTTGTCAACGAGGAATTATCTGGCAGATTGCGCATACCAAGTAACAAGACATAAACAATAATTAGCACCACAGTCAATGCCTGTAAACGATAATTCCAACAAAAGTACTTAATTAACAGATACGCTAAAGCAGTACAAAAAGAAGCAGCTAATGCGTACAGCATATTACAACTTCCTCCACTTTGGAGATTTTTCCATGCGTAGTACAAAAAGTATCATCATAACTTTTTGGTTTTTGCTTAACTCTTTAGATTTTAAAATAAATTTTATAAAACTCAGCTTACTGATATATTTAGGCCATGTGGGTTTGCAGAAGTTTAACATAACCATTCCCCCTTTTATTACATTATAAAAAACAGGATAGCCAATTTTAGGCTATCCCATTTTCTTTACCTTATTTTTGTAATAAAACTGCTTGTTCTATGCCTGTATCAGTGGTTATATAGCTGATATTATAATTATCAATAATTTTCCACGTTGTACCAGCTCCAATTTCAGCAGTATTTATGACATATTTTGCAGGCAATCCATCAATAGTATCGTTATGCTTTCTTTTTCCAAACTGTCCTGGTTCTACATTTTCATCAGCCATCACTACTGCAACTTTGCATATTATCCGTAACCTTTCAACTTCAGGCAATTTCTGCATTTCTTCCAATATCTTTATATTATTGATAATCTTACCTTCACAACAAAAATTAGGTAATTTCGCACTAATGCAATTTTTTAACCAACAAATATCCTTTGCCACAAACAGATTCATCTTAAACACCCCTTTAAAAATATATTTATTGTCTACTTAAATTATAAATACCGTGATAGCCAAATTATGACCATCACGGTATTTTATTTTTAATCTTGATCCATAATACGGAGTTTTTGCTGGGCAATCATAAAGTCCATATCAGCAGCTGCTTTTAAAAACTTGCGTGCCCAATCTTCATCCTCATTTTCTAAAATGCATCCAAAATCATACAAACCTTGAGCATCGCCAGCATCATTTAACTTTTTAAATAACGCCGTTAACATCTCGTCAGAATAACCTGCTTTTTCTTCGCAGTCATCATCGTGTTCTGCAATTACGTCATCATAAAACTCTTTTGCCAAAAGACCGCCAATAAAACTGCCTACAGCCCATGCAATCGGAAATGCCATAATAAACAACCTCTCTTTCGAATACTAAAATATTTAGATTAAAGAATCACCATCACTAAAGAAAGCTTTTACCTCCTTCCTTATTTATAGTATAAAAAATGAGATAGTCAAACACTGACTATCTCGTAGCAATAATATATATTTAATTTTTTATAACTTACAAACCTTTGCTGTTTAAATATCTAAGCCTATTATAGGCGGGCATTGAGCCCAAATCTCTCGCTTCTTCATAACATCTTTTTGCAGTTTTCATATCTTCTTCTTCTAATTCACATCCTAAATCAAATAAACCTTTTGCATCCTTTTTGTAAACTAAAGAAATTATCTGTTCTTCCACGCCAATAAATTTTTTCTTTTTATTAGAAGTTTTATTTTCTTTTAAATCTGCGTCATCACCTAAAAATTTTAATCTGTTTTCTGCAATGCTATACCCCAACTCACTTGCTCTTTCATAACACATCTTTGCAATTTTTATATTTTTCCCTTCTAAGCTATATCCTAAATCATATAATTTTTTAGCATCGCCAGAAGCAGCACATTGCTCAAATTGTTCCATTTCGCCAACATAACTTCTGTAATAACTTCTTACATTAGATTGCTGCTTTGTAGGTTCACTTATATAAGTTACCAAGCTATCTTTATTCTCGCAAGTTTTCTCGGTAATAGTTTCAAACCGACTAACAACTTTAAAGCTTTCTTCCGTAAGTTCACCTTTAGTTGTTAATAACGGAGTATCGATAATTATTTTTATTACTTTCGCAAGCATTGCATTGATAGCTACTGTGTGTTTTGCTTTTTCCGGATATTCTGCATAGTTGTATCCCAATAATTCAACTATCGTTTTAAATTTAGTTATCTGAGAATCAAACAAAACATTCAAATTAGCAAGCAAATCTTTTACTTGAATCGACCGCTTAGCTATTGCCTTCAAAGCAAGTACAGCTTGTTCAACTTCTTTTTGGAATTTAATTGCTTTATCCTTTTGCTCAAGTGCTTCATATAACTTATCTTCTGCTTTACTATCCAGAAATACACCACCTAAAGCAAGAGCTGGACCCGCTACAATCCCACCTAATACTGCCATACCACCAGCCATACCAAAGCCACCAGCAGCTAATGAACCGCCTCCAAGCCATGCAAGTGTTGCATTTGTTGCTGCTGCACCACTTAAAGCACCTATCATAGTTCCGGTAGAAGCAGCAGCAAATCCACCATACATTACCGCTCCATATGTGCCTACAGCTAACAACGTACTCCCAGCAACAGCCCCTACACCACTAACAGTCAAATCAACCGCATCCAAAGTTGCAACATTTAAAGCTGCAATTTCTTTAGTTTCCGGCCTAAAATTTTCTAATTCATCAATACCAAGTTCTTTAAAATTAACATTTTTCATATTTTTATAAGTATCAACAAATTTGTGCATTGTTCCAGACATAATTGTCAATTTCTCTCTGCCAAGATTTTCTAACTCGTTAGTGGTATCTTTTTTTGCCGTTTTCATAATTTCATTACAATGAGAAGAAATTTCTTTGATTGTCAATTCAATATCTTTTACCTGATTAATCTTTTCTTTAGCATCTAATCCTTTCTTAATTCCAAACAATGCAGACCCAACAGCAAGTCCTCCTAAAATAAACGGTACTGGCATAATAAAACATCTCCTTTAATTTATTATTTTAACTTACACTAACTCAATCAGTTAATCGTGCAAGCTGTCTAACTTATAAAATGCAAGTATATAACCTAAATTACCGGCAATCTTATAACATTTTTCAGCAAGTTCTAATGAATAGTTTTCTAAATCACGCCCTAATTCAAATATACTTTTGGCATCTCCATTTTCTGCTAATGTTAAAATATATTCATTTAACTCAGTTTGATATACTTTTATCGCACTAACAATGACTGACAATAATTCTTCATTTAACATACATTCTGACTGTGCAAAATATCCTTTTACGTAAACTGCCAATAAATTTGTATCCTCATATTCATTAGCACTGATATGTCCAAAAACATTAATAGCTACTTCTATTTTTTGTTCCAACAAACCATTTTCATTAAGTAATGGTATATCCAGTATAATTTTCAATGTTTTAGCAAGCATAGCATTTATAGCAACAATATGTTTTGCTTTTTCCGGATATGCTGCATAATCAATACCAAAAAATTCAACTATTGTTTTTAATTTGGTTATCTGTGTTATAAAAATAGTATTAACTTTACCTATCAATTCAGTAAATTGATTAGACCTATCTGCAATACTATTTAAAAGAATTATGCTTTGTTTAATTTCTTTTTGAAACTTAATAGCCTTATCTTTCTGCTGTAATGCTTCATATAACTTATCTTCAGCTTTACTATCTAACAATGCTCCACCTAACGCAAGTGCCGGTCCAACAACAATACCACCTAATACAACCATACCGCCAGCCATACCAAAGCCACCAGTAGCTAACGAACCTCCACCCAGCCAAGCAAGAGTTGCATTTGTCGCTGCCACACCATGCAATGTTCCAATTGCTGTACCTGTAGAAGCAAGAGCAAACCCACCATGCATTACTGCACCATATGTCCCTGCTGCAAGTAAAGTACTACCAGCAATAGCTCCAGCACTGCTAACAGTTAAATCTACAGCTCCAACAGATGCAACTTGCAATTCAGCAATCTCTTTATTTTCGGGTTTAAAATTCTTTAGTTCATCAATTCCTATATCAGTAAAATTAACATTTTTCATTTTGCTGTAAATGTCCACAAATTCGTTCATTGATGTAGACATTACAGAAATTTTTGTTTGTCCCAATTTTTGAATAGAAGTTGTTGCTTTTTCTTTAGATGACTTCATTAAAATATTGCAACGATTGATTAAATCTTTAATTTGTATCTGTATATTTTCTGTTCTATCAATTTTGTCTTTAGCATCAATACCTTTTTTTACACCATATCCAGCAGCGGCTACAGCTAATCCACCTAAAATAAACGGTACTGGCATAACATTCAACTCCTTTTATTAAAGTTCAAAAACAGTATCAGGATTTAACATAAATTCATCAAATTCTTTGAAATTAGTAAATTGCAATTCTGCTCCAAATAATTGCGCAATATTATTTAGTGCTGCTCCAGTTGTATCTACATCATCTGCCGCTATCGCTAGTGTAGCAATCTTCAAATTATTATCGATTATTAATTGCTGCTCCTCTAAAAATTGTTTTAGTTCTAACCTGAGTTCTTCAGTTCTTGTTTCTATTTCTTTAATTATTCGCATATTTTCAATATGCTTTCTTTCGTATTCAATTTTTGCACGGCTTAAAGTCAAATATTTGAAAATTAAATAAATCAATCTTCCCCATGCAACAATGTTTAGTCTCAGAATAAAAGTTACAATATTTCCACCAGAACGAATTCCGGCATCTATAGTATCAACTAAGCATAATCCAGCATTTCCTATCAACAACATTTTGTTTAAACTTTTATATTTAAGTGAAGGTATACATTTTTTCCATTCCAATTCATGATAAAAATGTCTTTTTATTGCCCAAAAAGCTCTCAAAAATAACTCATTTAATACTACAGGTATTGCCATAGCAGCACCAAATCTTAAATCATATCCATCTTGAAAAACTCTTGTCATAACTTCAGCAAATGTCTGCCTATCTTTCCCTACTTGGAACGATCCAAAATCAAACAGCAAAAATACTTCAAAAAAAGGAATTGGAACGCCTGAACCACGCCCGCTATTTCCTCTGCCACCTGAACTGCCTGCTACATCAGACATTATATGTCCTATCCAATTCGCAAAACCACAAAATAACTTTGCTATAAAATTACCACCCTGTAATTCTTGTGTTTCAGTACGAACAGATATAATTTGACCATTACTAATAAAAGTTGCCGTTCCTGCAAATTGGTCAATAATTGAAAAAAATAATCCTATTGGATCTGGGCAATGCGCCAAAGATTTAATATGATGATTTTTAGCTGCCATTGTAAATCCATGTTCCTTAAAATTTGCATATGGCATATCATAATTAACCGGAAACTTTTTTTCAAGAAAACCAATAGCACTTGCTATACTATCCTCTTTTCCTTTTTTAGGATCCCACCCGCACATACTAGCAAATTTTTTCACTACATTATCAGTTTGCTCATCAGTGAAATTTCCCAAGGCACTCTGCCCAGGTGCTCCAACAAACAATACATCAATCATACCAGCTACTAATCCACTAAAAACAGAAGCATAATAATCATATTTATCACAATCATACAATGCAATTTCACCAGTTATTTTTGACATATTTTCCGTTCCCTCCTAAGTTGCGCACAGTTATCCATATTAGCCTTGATATATTCTTCATAATTCATAACATTACAAAAATACTTGTACATAGCTTCTACATTGCATTTTTCAGGTCTATGGTCATAAATCTTACATAAATTAGTAAGTTTATCAAAATATATGCAAGTACCTGTACCATCATCCAAATCTTTATATAATTCAGAGCGCTTTAAAGATTGGCAACACAATCCGCATTTACTACATTGAAATACCATAACTTCACCACATTAAGCACTAATCTAAAATTTGCAATTTATATTCTGCACGTTTATAACCTAAATTTGCAGCTATTCTATAACATTTTTTAGCTAAATCTATATTACTTTTTTCTAACTTACAACCTTCTTCAAATATTCTTTTTGCATCTCCGTCTTGCATAAAATTCAATAGATAATCATTAAAACTTTCAACTCTAAATTCACTATCATTATACATTCTCTCTTGTATATTACTTATTACCTTTTCCTTTGAGTCACTTAACAAATCAAAAACTCCCATTTATATCTCTCCTTTACAGACATTATAAACCTCCACCATATCGCCTTGGCTTCTTAACCACATATCGATACCTTTGCCAAAGACTTCGGCACTGATTAAATAACCATTGACATTATGATGTAATATTTTAGCCGTTGGTAATCTGTCTAAAACAGCTTCTACCGAAGGGCCTTTATACCAGAACTTTATTTTTTGCAATTTGCCTCCGTACATAAACTGCACGCGCTTACGAAATTCGCCTTCTTCAAAGCGGTTTTGGTACGGTACATTAAAATGCGTATCTGTTACTGTGCATTCCTTTATGCGGTCTATCCTGTAAATCGTTGGGAACGGGTCATTTTCTACTTCAAATTTTATTTTTTCAGGCTGGCCTTCTTTATCTATGAACCCTACAAGATAAAAATAAAATTCAGAAAACATTATGCCTACAGGTTTGAGCACACGGCTTACATCATCGCCCTTTTGCCGCATATAGGTTATTTTAATTTCTTTATGCTCCCTAATTGCCGCAGATAAATTCCACATCTTTTCAAGAATTGCTTTTTTGTGCCTTGGCTCTACGTAGTGGTATTGTTCGTTAGCTATTAAATCTGTAACCTGCCTTCTGTTTTCCGGCGGTACGCAGCAGCTTATAAGCTTTTCCAATATCGGGAATAATTCAGCTTTGGTAAGCGAGCGGCTTTCTAAAAGTACTTTTAACACGGCAAAGGTTTCTTCGTTTGTTAAAAGATTTCTTAATGGTGGTACAAGGCGGTATGCATTCAGTTTTCTATCATAAATAAGTTCCTGCACCACACCTGTTGTTTCGCTTTGATTGGCAAAAAAAGACCGCAAGTCCTCAATATCACGCTGTATAGAGCGCAAAGAACAGTTATATTTTACTGCTTCGCGTGCTTTATATAGTCCTTTGCCTTCGGCAAGCTGTGCATACATGGACATTAAGCGGTCTTTAGCTATTTTTAAATTATCTGATGTAGTTTGCATTATGTTACCCCTAAAACAAGTAATTTTGTATATTCTAATAATACAAAACTACTTGTCCTACCCATTGGCTATGTTCATAAATTTATTTCAATATTTCCCTGTAATCTATATCCATAGCTTTAGCTATGAGCATAATATGTTCCAGTTTAAATTCCCCTTTTCCTCGTTCCATGCGGGATATAGCAGTCTTAGGAACTGATGACCGCAAAGAAAGCTGCCCTTGTGTAAAACGGTTCACTTTGCGATAATACATTATTTTAGCTCCTATTCTTTTATGTTCATTTAAAATTGCTTCCTGTAAAGTCATTGTAACCATCCTCAGCCGCAGTAAAATACAACATTTAAACTTATAAAAAATTAATCAAATAAACATGACCGTCAGATATTTTCTGTATTGCTCAAAAGCTGGTTTACATCTATATTTAAAGCATCGGCAATTAAAAGCAGGGTTTCCAAAGAATAACTTTTGCCTTTATTCCCGCGTTCTATCTGCCCTAAATACGTTCTGGTAATACCTACTTTACCTGCAAGGTATTCTTGAGTATAGCCGCGCAATTTACGGTAATATGCAATTTTTAAGCCTATTATTTTATAGCGCTCTTTCAACATATCATACATGCCATACTCACCATCCTTATAATTATATTTTCTCATATTTTAAATTTTAGTAGGTTGGTGTATAGTTACCATTTTTGCGTTTATAGTTTTCTTTTAATTTTTAATGTTTATTATTTAGAAAATCCCACAAGGCAAAAGGCCATGTGGGATAGTTTTTTACTTTTTGATGATAATTTTCAAAATTTCATAAAGAATTTCTATTAATTTTTCTTTATCCATAATTACCTCCTACGCTGCTTTATTTGCCTGCTTCTGACAATCCATACAAAGCGGATGCCCAAATTTGGCAATAGAATACTCAATTACCCTGTCGCTGGAAATAACTTCTCCGCAACCTGTGCAGATTATTTCATTGCTTACCGGTACAGGTTTATTTTTTACCTTTGCTTTATTAACAGCAGGCTTTTGTTTTGCAACTGCGCTCTGCGATTCAGCGTAATTATTCTCATCAGTCTTTACATCTGCTTCCGGGTCATCGCCTGTTGCAATGCAAAAGCTGAGCATATAGGCGTACTTGGTGGCTGCTGTTTGCGCTTTCATTACGGCCTTATCACCGGCGTCCTGACCGCTGCCTATTCCGTAAATTTTTACTTCTTCCCCGCTGTCGCTGTCAATAAGGCTTATCTCGACCCTTACCGTTGCCAGATGCTCGGTATTCCCTTTAAGATTGGTAACGTCTGTAAATTCTATCAGCTCCGGCACAGCAACACAGGCTATTTTATTTTTCGTCAGCGATTCATTAACCTTTTGCAGTACATCTTCTGCCGTGGCATATTTATACTTGTGAAAGCTGTTCAATCCGTTTTTGGCCACATAAGCACATTCAGCCATAACGGCAAGTAATTTTTTAGCAATATTAGTATTTTCCATATTAGTGTTCTCCTTCCAGGGCATAAAAATAGCAGGCAACCTTTAATGGCTGCCTGCTTTAATTAATACTTTATTATTTTATCAACCACTGATAATCCTGCCTGCAATCTACAACATAATCTACATAAACCGTTTCATCCTTAAACTGATAAATTACAAGGAAACGCTTTGCAATAACAAGCTTGCGGTATTTATTATACGGTATAAATTCACCTTCAAGAAACGGTGCCCTTTCCGGCAATACCGAAAGCGAGCGTATTGCTTTTATTATATCCGCTTTTATACTTTGGGCATTTTGCAAACTGTCTGCCGCAATATAAGCAATAATTTCTCCTAGTGCTTCCCGTGCCTTATCTGAAACAATTACCTTATACTGCTTCAAGTTTTCCATTTTCTATTCCTTTCAGCACGTCATCAAGATAATTATCCATTTCGTCAACCGTATATTCTTTATTCCCGGCCAGACGTTCTGCTTCTACCGTAAGTAGTGTTTCCCTCAGTTTCAGCATTTTTTCGCGCCTGTTAAAGCTGTCTATATCCATAACAACCAAATCGCCTTCGCCGTTTTTTGTAAGGTAAACCGGTTCTTTGGTTTTTTTGCACAGTTCCGATATTTCGTTATAGTTCTGCCTGATAGCAGCAGACGGTTTTATAAGCATTGCGCTCACCTCCGATAGCATTATTTTAGTAATATTATACTTCTATTTTGCTATATAGGCAAGTTTGCTCAATCTTAATATTCATTTGGGAAAAGAACTGTCAGCCTGTCATATTCATTGCCGGTACTACTTTCAGCAATAATCCATATTTTGCCCTTTGAGGTATTATATGCCCCTAAAACCATACCAAAAGTTTTAACAGCTTCGTTATTGCTTTCGGTATCAGCTTCCGATACATCGCCCCAGTCAAGCGATTTAAAACGGCGCATTGCTTCGTAAATTTCTCTTTGAAATTTGCCGTTATTGATAGTTTCGGTTGTTATCCCCAGCGTTTGAAATCTCTGTACGTTATCAAATAAACTCATAATGCTTTCTCCTTTCAGACATAAAAATAGCAGGCAGCTTTTACGCTGCCTGCTTCATACCGGATTTTACCATTCTGCCGTAAGGGCAGTTACCGGCAACTGCGCAGTAGTCTCTGCACTTTCTGTCATTCCAGCGTTCTTTAGGCGTGCAAAGCTGCGGTAAGTAGCCTTTTTCAAGAGCTTCCTTTAACCGTTTTGCTTTGGTCTCCATGTACAGCTTAATCCAGCGGTCAGATATTTTATTAATATTGATGATATATACCTGCCTCCTGATATTTCTTTCTTCTGCAATACGCAGACTGAAATCACGGCAAAATGCCTGTATTTTCATGCTCTCAACCTTAAAGCCGCGCTGCTCTAAAAGTATGCGATAATAGTTAACCTGTATTGCCCAGTCTAAGATATGGCGCACGCCGTCAGTACGCCATTCTTTCCTCGTCTTGGGTTGGCCTTTTCTTAAGCCTGTCTTGTATACTTCGCCTGTCGGCACATCCACTTTGTAGTAACCCAAAGCACGCATAAGTTTGTAGGAACTTGTAATTTTGTAATCGCCAAGCGTTTTATCGCTCAGGTCTATAATCTGGCCGTACAGGTCAAATTTGCCGCTTGTTACATCATCAGCAAGGCGTTCCTCACTCAGCATATTGCCTTCCGTATGACCTTCATTAATGGTATGGACTGCACTTCCATGCAGAGCGTAAAGCTGCTGCATGGGGTCAACGGCATAATCAGTTGTTTTCTTTA
>OKXB01000894.1_pt1 | contig 33549 bp, 37 predicted proteins | sample 1601731 | NCBI WGS metagenome assembly OKXB01 (sample SAMN04414077, study PRJEB24778) | human gut metagenome | material: faecal | host: Homo sapiens
GGTTGCGTGGCGAGCGGCTGTTGCGCCGTGGACTTATCTTTAAGTCGGCCGTGTGCGGCATCATTCTTCTGTTTGTCGACCAGGGCGTCATCATGTTTGCCCAGCGCTATGTCAGCAGCAGTCTTGTCGCAATAATGGCTTCGTCAACGGCTTTGTGGATAATGCTGCTCGATATTCCGCAGTGGCGTCGCAATTTCAGAAGTGTCTCCACCGTGGCAGGCATCGTGCTTGGCTTTCTTGGTGTGGCCATGCTCTATCTCGAACAGCTCAACATGCAGCGTCCCGGCGGCAGTCATTATGAGTATGGCGTGCTTCTGCTTATAGGCGGATGCATATCGTGGGCATGCGGCACGCTCTATTCAAAATATCATATCCGCGGCAATGATGACGGCGGACTGTCGTCGTCGGCATGGCAGATGCTCGGTGCGGGCGTCGTGTTTGCCTTGTGCGCTGGTGCCACAGGCGATTTCAGCAGTTTGCAGCTCTCCGCAGTATCAGCCGTTTCATGGCTTTCGTTGGCCTATCTTATAGTATTCGGTTCAATGATGGCATACACGGCATACATCTGGCTGCTGCGTGTGCGTCCTGCCACCGAAGTTGCCACTCATGCCTATGTAAATCCCGTTGTTGCCGTAGTCATCGGTTCCGGCCTTGGTCATGAGGACGTAACGCTGATACAGCTCGCCGGTCTTGCCGTGATACTGATAAGCGTGATGATGGTGAACAGAAAGTAAATTGAGAATTGAGAGTTGAGAATGGAGAAACAAAGTTCAGCGTTAGCTAATTATGATTTGCCTTGTGAATGTGAAGAGCAGACGGGGAGCGCGATGCGTAATTAAAAATTAAAAAGTAAAAATTAAACAGCGCCTTACGAAAGTGAACAGTGAAAAGTGAAGAGTGAAAAATCCAAATGTCTTGTGTCTATCTTTGGATAAGGATCCACAAAGCATATGGCTTTAACTCCTAGCCAACTTGTTGGCGATAACTCCTTTAACTCCAAATGACAATACCCCTCAAGGATACGTCTTTTTTCGCTATGCTCAAGGAACTTCTCCTTAACTTCATAACTCCTTAACTCCTAAAAAATATATCCATGTCCAAAACCAACTATTCCCCAGTAAAGCCGTCGGAACGCTATGTCATTCTCGACGCACTTAGAGGCTTCGCCTTGCTTGGCATCTGCCTTGCCAATTATCCCGAATTCTCGCTCTATACGTTTCAGCCGGCCGACGTTGCCGCGTCAATGCCTTCAGCCGGTGTGGACAGGATAGTGCGATTCTTGCAGTATGTGTTCATCGACGGTAAGTTCTACACCCTGTTCTCGCTGCTCTTCGGCATGGGCTTCTCGATAATAATAAGTCATGCCGAGCAGAAAGGCAACGGAGCTTTCAGACTGTTCTATAGGCGCATGGCCGTGTTGCTCGCTATAGGATTCCTGCATCTTATGTTCATCTGGAGCGGCGACATACTTATGCTTTATGCCCTTATGGGCATGGTGCTGCCGTTGTTCAGAAACGTGAGCAACCGGAAGATGCTTTCGTGGGCAGCCTTCTTCCTTTTGCTGCCCGTGGCTGTCGACACACTGACACAGATTTTCGGCATCAGTCTCTCGGCTCCTGCCGTTGAGGCTCAGTGGCATTACTGCCGCAAGTACGGCATAACAGAAGAAAACTTCGGCTATTGGCTGCGCGATGCCGACAGTTATGCTCAGGTGTTTCAGTTTCTTATTCAGGGAGCGTTGGTGAGAGTGCAGGAGTTTGTCGACGGCAACCGCTACTTTAAGGTCCTTGGCCTGTTTCTGATAGGCTATTACATCGGGCGTCAGAAGATATACGCCGACCTTTCTGCCCACCGGCACCTGCTGCGCCGCGTGTCGGTTATAGGCTTCAGTGTCGGTATTCCTTTGTCTGTTGTCTATGCATGGAGCGCCGTTGGCGGTCATCCTTTTGGCAACGCTGCCCACTCATTGCTTTACGCTGTCAGCGTCTATCCGCTCGGTTTCGCCTATATGTCGTCCCTCTGCCTGCTTTATCTTCGCAGCAGCCGTTCGGCGGTATGGCGCGCCCTTGCTGCTCCCGGCCGCATGGCTTTGACCAATTATATCTGTCAGTCTATAGCAGGCATGTTCCTTTTCTACGGCATAGGCTTCGGACTTGGTGCCGGCGTGGGCCTTTCGTTTACAGAGATTATAGCCCTCGGCGTGTTTGTCCTTCAGATGTTGCTAAGCCTTCTGTGGCTTCATTACTGCCTTTTCGGCCCCTTAGAGTGGATTTGGCGCATGCTCAACTACGGCAAACCTCTTCAGTTGTTCAAACAGAAACAGAGAGGGTAGGGAAGGATATTTGTTGATGCTTTAGCCTAAATCGCGTTATGGTTTTGGTATACAAAATAGATAAGACTATATGCAGCCTGCCGACCTTTATGTTTGCTGAGTGAGGCGGTTGGGGCTTGATAAAAATGAAAAACTTTACATGTCTGATGCGGCACGTTTGGCGTATCGGCATGTAAAGTTTTTCGTTAGGTCATGCAGGCGCATACTTAACCTGTCTGTGTCAGACCGTCATCTTTGTGTCTGGAAATCCGTGGCGGCTGTTGTGTTTATGAATATGTAATGAAACCTACAGACGACTCTTCTGGTCTTTTCCGGCTCCGGTTCCTTTGTATTTGCTCTTTGTGGCGTTGAATTTATAGCGCACGGTTACCGATATGTTACGTGTGTCGAGCTTCTTTTTCATTCTTATTTCCCTTACGTCGCTTCTCAGCACCATGCCGCTGTTGGCCGTGCTGAACAGGTCGTTGCATTGCAGCTTGACGCTCCAGCGGTCGTTACAGAACGATTTATACAGTCCGAGGTCACACTGCCATGTGTCTTCCAGATACATATTCTCGGCATTACCCTCCGTGCGCCATGAAAAGTCAACGTTGAGCCATGCGTCCAGCGGCAGGTTTATGGCGTTGTTAAAGCGTATTATTCCTATCGGGTTGTTCAGTTTTACGGTCTGTCCGCAGAATTTTATGTCGAAAAACTGTGCCCTGATGCCTGCCATCAGCACCGGATGATATATGCCGAACACGGGGGCGGCGTTGATCATTCCTGTCAGTTCGTTATACGATTTTGCGTTCTGCTTCTGCAGCAATGCTATCTCGGGATTGTCGCCGTATTGGGTATATACCGACATGATGTAGTCTGACACGTGTGCATAGTCAAGCATCACCGTCAGCCAGCGGTAATTGGCAAGCAGCGACACGTAGTCGCGGTACACAGGCTTCAGGTAAGGGTTGCCCGACTGATAAGTATATCGGTTGATATACTGCACGTTGCTGTTGAGCTGGCTGAAGGCCGGACGCGAAATCTTGCGCCCATAGTTGAGCCTTACCCTTACGTCGCTTAACGGGAACGACACCATGGCCGATGGGAATATGTTGTTGTATATGCGGCTCTGCTCGCTCATCTTCTTTCCGTTGTCGTAGTAGCGGCTGTCCATGTGCTCGTAGCGCAGGCCTATCATGGCCGTCACTTTTCCGAAGCGCTGCGAGAGTTCGGCAAATCCGGCTCCGTTGTCTTCGTGTATTTTTGTGTTGCTGTTGTCTATGAACGATTCCTGACTGGCATAAATGTCGGTGCGCCTTACGAAACTCCATTCTGTGCCCACCGTCAGCGAGCCGTTCCATAATGGACGCGACAGCGATGCCTTGGCTGCATAGAGGCGGCTGTCCACTCTGTTGTCGGTTGCAAACATGCGATTGTCGGCGTTTGTTGCCGTTTCGTTCACCTGCTGATATTTGTCCTGATTGCTCCACATGGCATCAGCGTTAATGTCCAGTTGCCATTTGCCAAACTTTCCGTTATAATATCCCGAAAGCAGGTGCTGGCGGTTGTATACGTCGGTAGTGTCGGCGTTGTTAAGTTCGTTCTCCAGAATTTCGTTTACTGACATTGATGTATAAGAGCCGTTGCGTGTCTCTGTAGGACGGAACGAAAAGTCGTATATAAGCCCTGCCGAGTGGCGTTCGTTGAAGGTGTAGTTCATGCCCAGCCTTCCGGCATACATTTGCGAACTGTTGAATCGTCTTGTGGCTGTCGACTGCTGTATCGTGCTGCTTGCGTAGGTGTTTTGCGCCATTGTGTTGTTCTGTCTGTCGCGATTGTTGTCGTATTCAAGCATGCCGAAAAGGTCGAAACCGCCGTTGCGGTAGTTCACGTTCACTTCCTCAAGTCCGTACACATAGTGAGCTGTGCCGGCCATCGTGCGGCTTTCAAGTCCGAAGCCTTCGCCTGCAGGCTTCAATGTCTTAATGCGTATCACGGCATTTACCGAAGCGTCGTAGCGTGCTCCCGGCGACGTTACCACCTCGATGTCTTTTATCGTCTCCGATGACAGCTGGTCCAGTTCCGAGGCGTTGCGCATCTGTCGTCCGTTGATGTATATCAGCGGTGTGCCCTTGCCCAGCACCTCTATGCTCTCGCCGTTTTTTATTACGCCGGGCACGCGCCCTAGCACATCGTTGGCCGTTCCTGCATGCGCCAGTGCGCTGTTTTCTATCGTTGTAACCAGTGCGTCGTCTTTAATCTTTGTTCTCGGTCTTGTGGCCGACACCACCACCTCACCCAGTGCTACGCTCGATGGTGTAAGCCTTATTGTGCCTATGTTGCCCGGTGCAGCGTCAACATAAGTGTCGCCATATCCCAGACAGCTCACCTTCAGCAGTCCGGGCTGTTCGGCCTTAATTGCAAATCGTCCGTCAATGTCTGTAATGGCTCCTGTGATATACGTAGAATCCTTGGCGTCGAGGAGCACTATCGTTGCAAATTCTACGGGTCTTTGCTGATTGTCGGTCACGGTTCCTGATATGTCCTGCGCTTCAGAGCAGACAGCCAGTCCTAATAGTGCGCATAGCAGTGTTATTCTGTTCAGCGTCTCGCGTGAAATAAGTTTGCGTCTTGCGGCGGCAATGCATGTTTTCATGTCTTATTATATGTAATTTAGATAAATAATAGGTTATTTTCTGTAACTTCAGAAGGAAGAAACAATGATATGAAAAGGTCCGGGGCCGTAGGTGTTTAGACAATAAAAAAAACGTGGACCATTAACTTCGTCTACGCCCTATCTAGGTATCGCCAAACACCATGCACACGCATATACGAGCAACAAGCCCACGCCATGAGACGCGAGCATTAACTCCTAAACTCTTGTGTGCTTCTTAAAATTTGGCGATTTCAGATAGCAAGAATCTAAGCTAACGCTTCTTTTATCTAATATGTCTTTTTATTTCGTTTTTTTATACCATAGGCATCTGTCATTAATGTTTTATGCCCCAAAATTAATAAGATTTTTTTAATCATGACCAAAAAGATTAAAAATTATTGTGTCTCAGTCTGTCATTTGTCTTTTGACATACCAGTTTCTTTGCTTCTTATTTTGTCGTGTTGTCATCAGCTTTTATCTATACTCCAGGCCGTTTTGACGTTGTCTGGTTGTTTAATTTCTGCACCGTCTTTGGCATATAAGATTTTAAGTGCTGAAAATTGAAAGGAAAACATATGTTTATGGTTAAAAGATAAGCGGGAAAAATGTTTTTGCAAGCAAATGTGTAAGCAAATAACAGTGTTTAGGTTTTAAATCATTAACCTATCGTTTACTCATCGTAAGTGGCCCACTTTTTAACCGAAAGTGGCCCGGTTTTTATTCGTTACCGGACCACTAATTTTAGTCAATTGCGGTGTACTGGACATACTTTTTATTGGAGGAGATTGACAACTTATTTAGTACACCACATTTGCATGAAAAATGAGAAAAATGATATGTGGCAGATATTCCATATAATAAGTTGGAAAATGGTAAACATATTTTAATTTGGCTGAGAAATCTTAAAATGTTGTTAAATTTATTAAGCCTATTTTGGATAGTAAAAATAACTGCCGTATAATTTGCAATATGAAAACAAAACGAACAAGATATGGCGGAACAATATTTACAAAATAAACGAGAAAATGTTTCGATAGGATGCTATAGGAAACCAGATGACATTTGGACCTCAGGATATGCATTAAAGAATGAAAAAGCAGATAATTTCTAAGGGACGTTGTCTGTAGTAGCACAAAAATCAAGTATGAGAAACTATTGGCTTACTTTTTGCTGGTGATGAAAATGGTGCCAACAAAGATCCGACAATAAAAACTGAAACTTGAAACACCCCTATTTTGACATAAATATGTTTAACTTAAAAAGCATTGCCAATGAAACATAGACAAAAAACTACAAAGACAAAGGCTGCAACAGCAAAGGTGCTGACATTGCCTGACCTGTATGACATGTATGATGAATGTAATTTCAGATTCTTCGGTGGAACTTTGCCGTGTCCTCAGCTGGATTTTATGCATAAGAAAGATCCTGTAGGTTCTTTTACATGTGACTATTATAATGACGTAATTCTATCTGCCTGTATCATGATAAGCGACAGGTATAAATATACAGATGCTCAACTACGGACGCTAATGACCCACGAGATGATACATTATTTCTTATACTATAATAATGTAAACCCGACGTGGAGTCATGGTAAGGAATTCAGGACCATTGCAAAATACATGAATGTTGTTTATGGACTGAATATAGATAAGTATACTGATACCTCAAACATGGAAATGATTCAGAAAGAATCTTTCTTTTCCAGACTATTCTCAAAACGGAAAGCATGACGTTGTAATCATCAGGTTATGACAGAATGGCATACACAAAGAATAAACAAATTGATTATAAATTATTATTAACTATAAAAACGAAAAGTTATGAAAAATATTAAAGCGACATCGGAGATTCTGAGCGTGTATAACAACATGCTGGCTAAGGCTGATAAACTGACAGACGAGAAATTGAGAGACGAAGCACTGGCTGAAGCAGAAAAATACAAAAACGGTTTCGACTGGTCAGATGTTATCTTCTATGAGGATGGTAAGGCAGGAGTAAAAAATGTATTGGGAGAAATTCTTGTTCCGGCTAAGTTTGACAAAATAGCATTCACATATTGCTATTTCGTGAAAAACATGCCTTATATTGTTATTAATCATGGCAACTTCGGAATGGTAAAATCTGACGGCTCCGGAGAAATGCTTGCTCCATGCGAGTATCATGAGATTGCGCCGTTGATATATTATGGCTGCTTTATTGTAATGGCTGACGACTATTGGGGTTTGATAAATTCCAATGGACGGATTGTGGCTCCTGTTGAGCATGATGACATTCAGATACTTGAAGATCAGTTTGCTGTGTTTAGAAAAGATGATAAGAAAGGACTTTATGCCTTTGAGAATGATGTATATGTAAGTCCTGAATATGATGACATAAAGCATGACGACATAGATGAGCCGATTAAATTTATCCGTGACGGAAAGACATTCTATATAGACACGGAAGGTAATGTCTACGACGATGCAGAAGACAGCGAACACTTATTGCTCGGTGTTCAGAGTGATCCCGTATAAAGATTAAATTAAGATATAACGTTTTCGCATACATCGGTGCGAAGGCGTTATATCTACATATCTTTCCTCGTCAAGATATGTTCTCGTGTCTTCTTCAGCAAAAACATACAGGTACTATTTACAAACAAAAAATATTGAGAAAATGAGACATACATACAATTCAGAAACCGAATTAGCATCAAAGAGCAAGGGTAAGTCAACCCGCTTGAAGCCGATACCAAAGAAAGATATGACAATGATGAATTGTCTTGAAAGAATATTGGAGATTGTTGCAGGTGAGTCGTTAAGTGCGGCGTCAATAAAGAGAGCACAAAGGTATATTCAATATGTTGCCGAACGTCAGAAACTAAACAGTATGCAGACTGTGCTAATGGCTCTTTATATTAACTTCAGCAATGATCCGTGCATAACTCTTGCCGATATCGCAAGTGAACTTAAATGTAAAAATCTGAAGATATTGTGCTATCAGAAGGAGATTGACGAACTGGAGAAAAAACGTATCTTGCGTAAATCCGGCGCACATGGCCCGTTTGACGGTTATAAGATAAACGACGGCGTGATGGATGCTTTGGTGGCAAATGAGCCGTATGTATGTAAACCGCGTAAGGCTTCTGATTTGTATGAACTGTTTTCGTTTGTATATAATTTGCTCAGTTTACGCAAGATGGAAGAAATTGACACGGAAGAACTTGTTGTTGAAATAAACGAGTTGTATGATGAAAATAAAGAAATATGTTTTGTCGATGGGCTCCGTAAGCTAATCTTGGAGGATGAATCTGTCCTCTTGTTGTCACAGATGGGAAGATGTCTTATGAACAGCAACATAAAAAATGTTGCGCTGGATAATTTTATTTATTTGTTTGACGAGGAGTCTGTACGCGCCCGTCAGTTAAGGGCATTGCAGAATGGAAGTCATGAACTGATGAAGCTTGGACTGATAGATTTCTCAATGAGCAATGGCTTTAAAGACCGCGGAACGTTCATGCTTACCGACAAGGCACGTAAAATTCTTCTTGACAACGTAAAGATTGCATGTTATGACGAGGTGAATGACGAACATACGGACATATTGAAGCCTGACGCGATTAATGAAAAGCAGATGATATTCGATAATACCGTCTCTGAGCAATATGACAGACTGTGCGGACTGCTTAGTGATAAGAATCTGAATACTGTTCGCCAAAGGCTTGAGGAGAAGAATATGAGCAGAGGATTTTCTATACTTTTCTATGGTGCGCCGGGAACCGGAAAGACTGAAGCTGTTAAGCAGATAGCCAGATGTACCGGGAGAGAGATTATGCAGATTAATATCTCACGGATGCGTTCTATGTGGGTTGGGCAAAGTGAAAAAAACATAAAGGCTGTTTTTGACAATTACAAAGAGATGTGCAAGCGTTCTGAGCGTATTCCGATTTTGCTTTTCAACGAAGCAGATGCCATTATCAGTTCTCGAATTGACAATGCAAAAAACTCTGTTGACAAAATGGAAAATTCTATTCAGAACATCATACTTCAGGAAATGGAGAATTTCGACGGCATACTCATTGCTACTACTAACCTTGTAACAAATTTCGACAAGGCTTTTGAACGCCGTTTCTTGTATAAAATAGAGTTTACAAAGCCAACAGAAAAGGCCAGAAAGAAATTATGGCAGACTATAATGACAACTATTGATGACAGTTCTGCTGCGTTTCTTGCAGGTAAGTATCAGTTCTCTGGAGGTCAGATCGAAAATGTGGCGCGTAAAGCTGTAGTCGATTCAATCCTGTATGGCGAAGATAATGTCAATCTTGCTAAGATTGAGGAATATTGTAAAAACGAGGTTATAGGAAAATCAAATAAGGTAAGAATAGGATTTTAGCTTTTTGCTTCGTGTCATAACCGGTTGGTAAGCAACAATGTTTTTTGTTCTTTATTTATATGTTGCTTCTGCCGGTTATTATTGTTGTTGCTTGTTTCCTCATGGCGTATTGTGGTGCGTCATGAGGACAACATATGAAAGTTCTGGGATTTAAAATATCCAACATTCAGATAGACTGTTTTTATATTGTCTGAAAAATTTATATATTTGCTTCTAATTAATATTTATGAATTGAAATTGGCTGGAAAAAATAATATGCAAAACACAGATATTATGTATCATGGCTCACATAACTATTTTACTGAGTTTGACTTGAAGCATGTCTTGGAGGGAAGCGGAAAGATTAAGTTCGGTTATGGTGTGTATGTCACTTCAAAATATAGTTCTGCTGCCCATTATTCAGGTCAAAAAGCACAGTCAGAAGGTGAAAACTTTGTCTATACCGTGGCAGTGCCTTCATTGACGGATGATAATTACATAATGTTTAAGCAGCCTGTTAATGCTAAGATTGTTATGCGTACAGAAAATGTGCTTGGTGAGAAAATTCCTGACAAGGTTAAGGCTGACGGGAAATTATTCCGTAAATATCTGGCAAACACACTTACTGGGAATGATGACTTTATCGGAGAGAAAGCCGCTGCCGAGTTTTTGGATAACAAAATCGGTGTCGACTGTATTGTGTGGCCATATTCGTGGCGAAATCCTTCTCTTGGTACAAATCGTGCGATTTTTAATGTCAACAAAATAGAGATAATAAGGATTGATAGGGTTTGTCTGGATGCAAGTAAACATCTTATACAAGACACTGTCGTCCCGGTTTTTCAATTAAACAACGAAGTATAGCAGATATGAGTTTTTATAGCATAGCGCCATTCATAGAAAAATACTATCCACAGTATTATTCTATCAAAGATTATCCGAAAGAGCAATGTGTAACCATACATAAAGTTAAAGAAGAGTGGGGCATATTAAGTAACTTCGGACGGACTCCAATAGTAATTAACGATGTTGAGTTTAAGTCTGCCGAGCAGCTATTCCAGATGATGAAGTTTAAGGATAAGGATGTTTTGTTGGATATATATGGTGCCGGCAATCCGAAGATGAAAGCAAAGAAATGGGAGAGAGCTTACAGGCGCAGCGATTGGGGACAGATGATTGTTGACGCAATAAAGTTCTGTCTTCAATGTAAGTATGATCAAAATGCAGATTTCAGGGAAAAACTTAAAGATACCGACAACAGATATATAGTTGAGGATCAGACAACATTCCGTAAAAAGTATGCAGATACTTGGGGCGTAAAATTGGTTGATGACAAATATGTTGGTCCAAATCTTCAGGGACGTCTGCTTATGGAATTAAGGGACAACGGTAAGTTGACTTATCTTTTGCCTGACGACGCATTGGATTTTGTAAATTTGCTGAAATAAATTGTGCCGGACGTTTTTATATTAAGCTGCTTTTTAGGTGGCTGTATTAGACATAATAATAAGCCCCGAAACATCATTATTTGAGCACATAAAAAGTCGTGACAATGATGTTTCGGGGCTTATTGTTTTTTTGCCTGATGTGTGTCACTCAGGAGTATTATTCGTCCTCATCCTCCTCAACAGCCCGTGCTTCCTTAAATTTCTCTTTCATAGTCGGGTTGTTGTATGTAAGCTTCTTTATCGTTAGGCCGTCTGCCTTGTCGTTGGCAAGGCGGAGGTTGCGCTCGGAGCCTACGAGGGCCTCTTTTATCTTTTGCAGGTGAGTTATCGACTTGTCTATCTCGTCGATAGCCGTTTTGAACTTCTCGCTCGCAAGGCGGTAGTTGTTGGCAAACTTCTCCTTGAAGTCGTTGAGACGGCTCTCAAAGTTGGTTACGTCTACCGACTGGCTGCGCGCAATGGCCAGTTGGCGCTGATACTCTATGCTCTTCTTTGACGTCTGCACAAGCAGCGTTATCAGCGGGATGAAGAACTGCGGACGGATGACGTACATCTTCGGATAACGGTGCGACATGTCTACGATGCCCGTGTTGTACAGCTCACTTTCAGGTTCGAGCAGTGACACAAGTACGGCAAATTCGCATTTCTTGGCTTTGCGGTCCTCGTCGAGCTTCTTCAAGAAGTCCTCGTTCTTATGCTTTGTAGCGGTCTGGTCCATTTCGTTCTTCATCTCGAACATAATGGAGATATATTCAAAGCCGTCTTCATAGTCTCGGAATATGAAGTCGCCCTTGCTGCCGCCCGATGCGTCGTTGTCTTTCTCAAAGTAGGCGTTGGGGAATAGCGGGCGCATGCGGTTGAACTCCGTGCTGCAGTGTATTTCGAGTGTCTCGCCGACCATCTTTGTCGACATCCTTGTCTTCAGGTCTTTATAGTAGTCAACCTCTTCCTGCTTCTTTTTCAGCTGTATCTCATAAGTTTCCTTTATGTTGTTCTCACGCAGTGCGGCCTCATTCTTCTGCTGGTTCACCATGCCCGTAAGCTCAACAATCTTGTTGTCTTTCTCCTTCAGAGCGTCCTGCGCTTTTTGCTGTTCCTCAAGTACGGCTATATGACAGGCATCCTTACTCTGCGAAATTGTGGATTTCAGTTCCGAAATCTCCTTGTCCTTCTTTGCCAACTCACCGGCCAGCTCGAGCGCATTAGTCTGCACCATGCTCTCAATCTTAGCCTTCAGTTCGGATATCTCCTGATTCTTTTTGTTCATTTCTCCGGCCAGTTCGAGTGCCTTGGCCTGTGCCGTGCTCTCAATCTTTGCCTTCAGCTCAGATATCTCCTGGTCTTTCTTGTTCATCTCTCCGGCCAGTTCGAGTGCCTTGGCCTGTGCCGTGCTCTCAATCTTAGCCTTCAGCTCGGATATCTCCTGGTCCTTTTTGTTCATCTCCCCGGCCAGTTCGAGAGCCTTAGCCTGTGCTGTGCTCTCAATCTTAGCTTTCAGTTCCGATATTTCCTGGTCTTTCTTGCTCATCTCTTCAGCCAGTTCAAGCGCCTTTGCCTGCGCCATGCTGTCTATCTGCGCCTTCAGCCGTTCTATCTCAGTGTTCTTTTCTCCTATTTCAAGGTCCTTTGCCGACAGCTGCTGTCCGAACGTCTGTTCCGACTTCATCACGTCGGCCTTCAGTTCTGCCGCATATTGTTTCCTCACCTCTTCAAGTCTGCGGTTGAGTTCGTCGTTAAACTCGGCGTTCTTTACCTGGCTGACGATAGAAGCATAGTCGGCCTCGTCTACCTGAAACACGCTCTGACATTTAGGACATCTTATTTCTTTCATATCATCGAGTTTTTGTTATTTCTTACACATTTATAATCTTTATCATATCTGCCAGTTGTACAAAGTAATCATTTGACCAGATATCCAGTTCTTTCGGATTCCTGACAAAAGGCAGGACGTCATTTTTAACCTGATTTATATTGGCAGTTGATAATTTTTCTTTCAGCAACGCGATAAATGTATCCATGTCAATTTCCTCATTATTAAACTGCTTTACGCGTTCTGCCAGATGCTTGAAGTCAAGTGGTACATTATGGCGTACATACCATTCAAAATCATACCAGTCGCGTCCCTTTACTCGATTTTTCCAGGCACGGTACACCAGTGCATGCATTTTGCCTGCAAACAGGTCGGGCAAAACAAAGCAGCGTGTCATAAATGAATGTGGCTGCAACAGCAACTTTTGCTCAGTTTCAAATTTCAGCGGTGGCTGTGTGTCAACCTCAATTTTTATTTTTATCGATTTGTCTGTACGGAAAGATATGTCGTAAACATCAGTGTTGTCTTTTAGAAATGCCGATTCAACCTTTCCAAAACTCTTTTTGTCTTTCTTCTTTATTTCCACGTTTCTTCCCACAACGGCAAATTCATCGATGATGGGCTGAAAATATTTCTTGAAATCAAATTCGTCGTCAGGTGCCAAAAGAGAGAAGTCCATGTCTTCGCTAAAGCGTTGAAGACCATGGAAAATACGAAGACATGTACCGCCATAGAACGCAGCCACGTTGAAGAAACCTCCGTTATAAAGACCGGCAAGTATTATTTGCTGGTTAACCTCAAATATGGCATTGCGTTTCTTCTGTTCGGTAGAAAGGTCGTATGCCGAAAGCATACTGTCGTAAATGTCATTTGTCATTGTTTAGCAGTTTTATTAAGGTTCTTATTGATTCCGACTTTTTGCCAGTCTTGGCATATTCTTCAAAGATGTTTACGTTCATCATTAAAAAGTCGTCCATCTCCATGCGTATGTCTTCTTCAAGATACGTTTCAGCATCTTTTATGGATCTTAGATTTACGCTTGGTGAGTTGGCAATCAGGTCACATAGTGCTTTTTCCGGTGTAGCCATCACGAACGCATATCCGTCCTTTTCAATGCTCGACAGTCCTATTGAAAATGATTTTCTTGGGGTGTATGTATATTCAAACCGTCCAAATGCAGTGTCAAAGCTACGTGAATGTTTTAGCGTCATTGACTGCATAGTGTAAACCATTTCAGGTATGAGGCCATAGTAACGCAATGCAGAAGACATAGATACATATGACGGGGTGTAAAGATGATTGGCGATAAGCTCGGTAGACAGAGGCCTGTCTGATATCTCAGGATTACATATGTACAGTCCTCTCTTAAGGCGGATAATATCTCCGCTTTTCTCAAGTTGTCTTATTTTTTGGCTTCCTCCTTTTAATTGTGGGTATAGTGATTCAATTATTGAGGACGTTACCGGTATGTTGCCGAGTTTTGCTAAAACATTATTCATGATGTACGGATAAAGTTTACTCAAACAAGATGTCTGGTAACCATGCTTATTTAGATTAGCATGGATATTGAGAACATTGTTTGTTTTTGCAAATATAGTAAAATTTTGAACAGTAATATATATAAAACATACTTAACTGTTCAAAATTTTACAACTTTTATGCCGTCTTAGTGTTTTAGCCTTCTATTTGCTCTTCATTCCGAGGAGCAGGCGAAAGGTGAAGTTTTTGGGGGGTCTGTCTTCCGTCAGTTCTCTTTTTCTTTTTTATATTCCAGACAGTCAGCGTCATCTTCTTTATCCTCGTCGTCCTCTTCCGCTTTGTTTGGAATAACGGAGCCTTTCGGGTCGTTGGTCTTCTCGGTGTTCATCCATTGGCGTATGGCTGCCATTCTGGGCAGCAGGCGGATTACGGGCAGGCGGTAGTGGTGAATAATGATGAGCATCATCATCAGTATGCCTATGGCCGTCATGTAGCCGTAGCACTCCTTTATGGATATCATCACGGCCTGCTTGGATATCACAGCCATTGTGTCGCTCCACGACGGCAGGTCGAACGGCATCACCGTTCCGTCCATGTTGTCGGCCGCGTTAAGGCTGTTCTTTGATATCGACCAGTTGTATAGGCGCTGCAGCGTGGCCGAACCTAAGGCCGTTCCTATGCCACAGCGTATATAGCCTATGGAGTTGAGCCCGAAGAAAAAGTGAGAGAAGGGGAGCGACTGCGACAGATATACGTTAGACGCCGAGCCTATCATCACCTCAGACACGCCAAAGGCAAACAGCGGGATGAAGAATGCCTCTCTGTTGGTGTCGCCGTCGATGAGAAAATACATCGACACTTCGTAAAATGTGAGCAGCATAAGCGCCACAATAAAGTATTTCTTGAATCCCCAGTGCCACTTTACGAATGTGGCAAAGGCCAGCAGCGAGCCTACCACCACGCCGTAGAGTATAGGCCAGTTGAGCGATATCGTGTTGAGCGAGTCGTATTTCAGCACAGATGACAGATATATCGACTGCAACAGCTTGGGTGCAGCCTGAAGAATTCCAACGCCGAGCAGAAGCAGCATGAGGTGCTGCACTGACCTGAACTTGAATATAGACAGCGGCAGATACGGCTTTTCGTGAAACTTCGACCGGCACAGGGCTGCGGCAAAAAACGCCAGCGTTATGCCCGTGGCCTGCCATATAGTGCTGCTCGTCCACCAGTCGTAATGCTCGCCATAGGTGAACAGCCACATGCCTGATATCAGGAACGCGCTCCAGAGGAACAGACCTACGAAGTCGACACCCTTCAGCGACATGAACGGACCCGGACGATGGTCGGGCTTCATCATGAAATATACTATGCCGCAATGAATCATCATCAGCGCTATGACAAACAGGTTCATCAGTCGCCAGTTGCCGTAGTATGTAAGATATGCCGTCGTTATGCCTGAAAGATATGTTCCGCCGCACACCATGATGTAGACAACAGGGAAGAACACGGCATAGTTGCGCGACGGCGTTACGCATAGACGGAACACGCTCGTGCAGCCAAACATGCCCAGCATCTTGCAGAAGCCCGCAATGAAGGCCAGTCCCCATATCATCCACGGCTCGGTTACCGACATGGTAAGGGCGTTGCATATTATTATTCCGATGGCAGAAACGAAAAACAGCTGCCGCGTGTACATATAGAATTTCAGCCTGTACATCACCGGGAAGCACACCGTTATGCCGCCCAGGGTGCAGTAGCCTGCCATCTGTATGTCCTCGTTGAGCAGCGCTATCTCGCTTACAATCTGGTTTGAGTACGACGTGTTGATGCTTCCCACATACTGATACAGAAAGCCGAACGCCATATACAGCCAGAAGCGCAGCCGTGGCGGCACCCAGTCTTTATACATCAGGAGCTGCCGCGTGCGTATCACGGTGTTTGTCGTATGATATAGCTTGGCCATTATCAGTCGATCATTTCACATTCAACGTTCAGGCCGGCACGCAGCCGCCTTATGTTCTCTTTGCTGTTCTCTTTCGTGAAGCGTATTTTCACCGGCAGTCTCTGTTCCACTTTCACAAAGTTGCCCGTGGCGTTGTCCTGCGGCACTATGGAGTATTGTGCCCCCGTGGCGTTCGACATGGCCTCTATCACGCCCACATATTCAATGCCCGGTATGGCGTCTACGGTTATCCTCACTCGGTCGCCTGGCTTCATCTTTGCCGTCTGTGTCTCCTTATAGTTGGCCACAACCCACACATCGTTTTCGTCAACCACCGACATCAGCGTCTGTCCTGGCTGCACGAGCTGTCCCTCCTGCAGCGTTATCTTCGATGTATATCCGTCAGCAGGTGCCGTTATCACGGTGTACGACACGTCCAGTGCGGCATAGTCCTTGCGCGCCTTGGCCAGTTTTATGCTTGCGTCCTGCTGTCCCAGCTTCTTTGTCTGTTCATTTTTTGTCAGCGACGTTGAGCGCTTCTGCCTGCACAGCATGTCATATTCGGCCTTTGTACTTTCATATCTTGTCTTCACGTCGTCATACTGTTTCTGCGTAACGGCCTTGTTTTTCAACAGCACCGAGTAGCGTTGCAGATCGCGTTCGGCGTTCTCCAGTTCGGCCTTTGTGCCCAGTATCGACGCCTCGTTCACGCCTATGTTGCTTTCCGTGGTACTTATCGCCGAGCTCATCACCGTCTTGCCCGACACGGCGTTTTGCAGTTCGGCTTCGGCTTCAGCCAGTTTCAGCCTGTATTCTCTGTCTTCGAGTATCACCAGCGTGTCGCCTTTATGCACGAAGGAATATTCCTCAACGCACACCTTCTTGATGTAGCCCTGCACGCGTGCGTTCACCGGCACGATGTGTCGGCGCACCTGAGCATTGTCAGTGAAGGTTGAAACGTTGAATTTTATAAACTGTACACATATCCACCATATACCTATTGCCAGCACAGCCAGAACCACGATGTTCTGGATCATTCGTCTTGTCTTGCGGTTCATGTTTAAAAGTTTCCTGAAATATATTTTAGTTGATAATAATAGTACACCACATTCACGCGTGCGTTAACCAGTCTTACCTCGGCGTCGAGCTTTGACGTCGATGCGTCGAGCATGTCAGTCAGCAGCGACAGGTCGGCCGAATAGCGCTGCTCCACAATCCTGTAGTTCTCGTTGGCCAGTTCCACGTTCTTTTTCTGCGTCTCCACCTGACGGCATGCCTCGGTGTAGTATTTGTACATCTGGTCCACCTTTCGGTCTATAGTTTCCTTTTCAGCCTGGCGGTTGTCCACCAGCTTTGCCGTCTGCATCCTTGCGGCGTTGAGCGAGGTGTTGTCTTTGTAGAAGGCCGACAGGTTCATCGACAGCTTCACGCCCACCCACCATGTGTTAATGTTGTTGTTCTTCACGGGAGCGCAGTTGGTTATCGGGCCTTCGAGGCTGTTGCCTGCCGTCAGTCCTATCATGGGCATCATGCGGCTGCGCACAATCTTCTCTTCGGTCTTTGCCTGCGAGTAGGCCAGGTCGAGCCGTTTCAGCTTGGGCGACATCTCGGCCTCCTGTCTCCAGTGGCTTGCTCCAAGGTCGGGCAGATTCATCTCGTCCGTGCCGAGCCATGGCTCTATCATCGTGCCTTCGTCAAGTCCGAGATACACCAGCAGACTGTAGTTAAGATGCTCCACGGCGTCGGCCACGGTACTTCTGTCGTAAGTAAGGTTCGACAGGGTCAGTTCGTAGCGCGTAACGTCGTTTGCCAGTGCCAGCCCCTGTTCAGAGCGCACCTTCATCTCCTCAATCAGTTGTTTTGTCTGCTTGATGTTCTCGTCGTACACACTCAGCAGGTTGCGGTTTTTCAGAAGACTGAGATAGCAGTCGAGCACCTCCATTTTAATGTTATCCGTAACAATCTTCAGGTCGGTAGATGCCATCTGTGTCTGATATCTCGTCTTCTGTATTCCTGCCGTTATCTCACCTCCGGAGTAGAGAGGCTGATAGAGCGAAAGAGAAAGCAAGTTGCCCAGATGGGGCATTGCCGAACGTGTAGGGTTCGAAAAGTCACGTTCCAGAATTGTTGCATCCCCCAGATAGTTTACTCCTGCTTCCAGACCGATGTCGGGCAGTCGCTTTGCCCTTACGTTCTTTTCTAGTTGTCTGGAAATGTTCACATCCTTTTGTGCCGCTTTAACTTCTACATTCGATTGTTCCACTCTTCTAAACAATTCGTCAATTGTCATCCTCAACGGTTTCTGAGCGGACATCCGGCACGCCACAACACTGCTGCCGGCAAATAATAACAACACGGCTAATCTCCGTAATCTCATACTTTATGTCGCTTTTTTGGTGTGCAAAATTACGGATTTAACTTTGATTAAAACTATTCTATATCCGCCCTAAATTTGTCATATACGAAACAAATAGCCTCATTTTGTCCATTTTCAGGTTCTTTCTGTGTTCTTTATTTTACCATAAGCCCCAATGCCATGTTAATGATAATGTCTTAATAATTCTGTTATTTGTTAATTATTTTTGCAATTGTCTTGTTGGGTATATTGTTATTTGGAGTTAAAGGAGTATTTTCTAAGTGAAGAACGAAGAGTGAAGAGTGAAGAATCCAAATGCCTTGTTGGATATTGTAATTGGGAGTTAAAGAAGTTATCGCTCACTAAGGTGAGCTAGGAGCATATTTAAGTGAAGAACGAAGAGTGAAGAGTGAAAAATCCAAATGCTAACGTAGTGCTTGCGACAATAACCAACAAGACTATTGTGCCGGCTGATTTGCAATCTGCCGGAATTAAATATAAGGATCTTTGATCCGCTAAAAATACCGCTTGTTTAAGTGAAAAGCTGACGCAAAAGCGTAACTAAAAGTTAAAAATCTAAATGTCTAAGCGAGTTTAATACAACAGTATAAAGACAAAATAGGAAGTAATCGGATTGAAAAATCCTTATACTTTATTCCGGCAGATTAATTCTATTGATTGTTGGCTGCTCTCTGCATAACCAAATGAGATTTGCTTCTGCTCTCACTTGCACGACAATTGCAGATCAGCCGGCACTAAAGTACCGCTTGTTTAAGTGAATAGCAGGCGCAAAAGCGCAAATATAAATGAAAAATTAAAAGTGAGAAACGTGTATGCCAAGCTAGCATAAGACTACATAATAATACAAAATATGAAGTAATCGGATCACAGATCCTTATATTTAATTCCGGCGGAGCGCAGATCCGCCGGCACAATAGCAACGTAGTGCTTGGGAAAAGAACCAGCAAAGCAATTGGATCTTTCACTCGCCGGTACAAGAAATTTTATGATTATAGTTAATAAAAGTGGTAGAGCAATTAAATTGGTCCTACCACTTTAAATTTATTATAGGGAATAAATGTATCGTAATTATTTATTCTTTTCAGATCTTGCCGCAAAATTTATTGTTGGTAGAATTATATGGTTAAAACCGGATAGTGATGTTAATGAACTTAAATATGCTCTTACATATGGGTACAATATGGCAGGGGCATTAATGTCAAAGAAATTATTTTTTTGAGTTTCATTTAAATCAGAATCAAATTCAAATAATCCTTCAATTTTTATAGATATATTTATATTGCCTCTTTCGTCACTCATATTCACAGACATATCAAGTTTGAAGAGTGATTCTGACTCATTTAATAAATTTTCTCGCTTAATCTCAATAGCCATATTGTCTTTGGCTGAGACCTTTTCAGGATTTATACTAAAATGAGACTGTGTGATTTTATAATCCTTTAATCTGAATTTTGCTACTTTTTCTGCCATATTTTATGCTGCGTTATTAAGTGTATCGTCCACATAGATTGATTCATATGTAGTATGGTTACTTGTTACAGTTTCTTTCTTTTCAGATTGAGGTATAGTGTAGAATTTTATTGTAAACAAGTTTTCTCCTGTGAAATTATTAATTTCAATTCTGTCAACAGGTATTTTTTCAAATAGCAAATTGCTCATATCATTTATATCATCGACTTCTGATATTAATAAATCTTCATTCGGATAAGAATTTTGAAAATTAATCCATAGGTCATGTTCTAATTTCATATAGGACGTATTGTTACATCTTATATCTTCAGGATATACTTCTATTATATGGAAAGAAGTAATTTTATCATAAGCGTATTTTAATCCTATGTTAGGTATCTTATCTGAGATTTCTGATAACTTGGATTTTAAAAATTCTACAGCATTCATAATATCTGAAATGTATTGTTGAGTATTTTTATTAAATCGTTAGCGTAAATTAAAGCCTTTGTAGCTTCATCGCTATTGATAATATTTTCAGAATAATCGGCTTTTTTTCGAAGCATTTTTAATTTATTGTAATAACGATTGTAATCGATAAAGTTTAGATGTTTGCCTTTATTGTCTATATTTTTACCGATTTGTTGGCATACAAAAAAATGTGAGTCTCTGCCTTTTGATTGTTGCTCTTGATCTTCATAATTGATATTACAATAATTAGCCAAAACATATTTAGAATATTGAAATCCTGCATAGTACGAACAATGTACGGAACTTGTATTACAATTATTTCTTATTAATAAATCCGCAGCATTGAGGTTTTCTTCCGATTTCATCCTATAGTTTGACATGTACTGATTTATCTGGTTTTAAATATTTTATACACCTAATATACACTAATGTATTAGTGATTAAAATTTTTATAATGGAGGTGTATTTGTTTTTATATATGTTTTACTAGTGAAAATGCAAAAAATATTTATTATTATATTGCAAAGATAATATTTATTTATATAAGACCAAAATATTTTATTGATAAAGCAAATAAATAAACTTTTTTATTATGAACTTTTATATGATATAAGTATTTTTATTACGTTTAGAATAGAATAAGTTGAATGATATTGGAATAATTATGTTTTACCTGATATGTGACATTATATGTTTACTAAAATGATACATGTTTGGCTTGATATTAATCTCTTTACTTTGTTGGCAAATGTGCGAGTGCTATTAGTCGTGGTATTTATCTTAGCCATTGCGCAACTCCACCATGATGTGAGCATGTGCCTCGTCGGCTCTGACTAAAGCTGTAAGTTCCGTCATTACATAATGCCGTGGCTCCAGCGGGGGCAGAGGTGTATCTAGTTGGAGATTGTACCCTATGGCCTCTTGAGTTTGTATAATATCTTATTTTACTGAGTGGTCTGGTGCTATGGTATGAATGCTTATGCTTGGATAGGTATTTTGTTGATACATATCCGATGTGGCCATTATAACTTACCGGTATCCAGGCACAGTCGCAATCTTCTTCTATCGCTATTGGTGTACCTTTGGGAATTTGCGTTATAATATATGATTTTGTATTTGGTGCGGTACGCATATTTAAGTTTGCTGTTACGTACCTTATAGAATTCTGTGCTCCTAATGTCAGTGACATAAGGAATGTGAGTAATAAAAGAAATCCTTTTTTCATATCTTATATTTTTGTTATTCGCATAATTTCGTATTAATCAATATAATCTGTGTAACTAATAACAAAATTTGCATTTATGGCGTCCCAGGTCTATTGCTTCGTTTTCTGTAAGTTCTTTTATGTCTCTGCTGCAGTTGTCAAGGCCTCTGCAGTTGCTCGTTTTATGATATGCCCGTGAGTATGGGCCTGTGCATATATACACACGCCTGTCGTGTGAACTGCATGATGAGATTATTGCAGATAAAATAATTATGAGTAGGTAATGTTTCATTGATAATGAAAATTATAAAGCCGTAGTTGATTACAGAAATGTGGAACTTCCATAACATTGTATGTCGCCTTGCCGTCTGTCGGCCATTAAAACAAAAAAACGGAACTCCGTTTAGGAATTCCGCTTGGGTGGAGGGTGGGGCTCGAACCCACGACATTCAGAACCACAATCTGATAAGCGTGAGTTTGCATTTATTTATGCCTCAATGTTTTATGCGGATTTTGTAATTTCGTGTGTGAGTTAATTGTGAGTGATTTAATTATTCTGAATTATTGCATATTATTTATTATTTTTACATCGTTTTAGACAGTGTGCCGCATTGCCCTGCGGAATCCTTTACTTGTAGCTTCTTTTACAGTCCATGCATAAAATTCTCCTGGTTTTTTAATTTCAGTTCTATAATACTGTTGATCGAATGGTAAATGATAGATTTTATTTCCATTTGTATTTATATTGCATTTTATTGCAGGATATTCTGCTTTTTGAAATTTCCACACAAGTACACCAAGTTTATTTGCAAATTTTTGAGCCATATCTGAAAGTGCGGTATTAGTTACGATAACTGGAATGACTTTCTCATTAAATAAATTGCTTTTTAATTGGTATTCCATTGTTGTACCAAAAATTTGGCATATTACATTTTCATGTATTTCTTTCTTAGTTGACCAATATTTGCATTGTATTATATAAGTAGATATATTACCAGATGCGCCAATTTTTGTTGCGATTATATCACGTCCTAAATCATTATAACCTTTGAGACTTCCAAAAGGTATTGTAGAGAAGTGGTATTTTGTCCTTAACAAAAAATCAACATACATTTCATATTCTATGCCAATTTTCCAATTTGATTTAGGAAGTTTTTTGTATCTGTCTAAAGCAAGTTGATTGCGTTCGTCTACGCTTAACTTTTTATATTCTTCATCAGATAAATAATCTCTTACATGATCTGTGTTTTCTGTAAGTTCCGTATATGCCTTATTTTTATCAAGATATTGTAAGGCTTCTTCATCGTCAACATATCTTTGCAGCTCTGGGAATGTTTTTAGCAAAAACTCATATTTGTAAAGCATTTCCTTGTATTTAGCGATATAATCATGAGTTTTACATCTTAAGGCTTTAACTTCTTCGGCAGCTGTTATCGCAGGATGCTTTTTATATCTTAAGTGTTCTTCGCTTTCGGAGTATATATATGTTTTCATATCTGCATAAAGAGATGCAGAATAAATAAAAGGTGTATTTGTTTGTAAAATAGAGTTTGTTATATTTTGATATCGTTTAATTTGATATTCACAATCATTAATTACTTTTTCTTCTTTATTTTTGTAAAGATTTTTATATTTTTTATTTGCAATATGTACAACTTTTATATTCCAAATGATAACGCTTATAACAAATAGCAATATTATTATATAAAATAAAGGTTTGCTTATAAATACATTATCAATGCTAAACATCCCGATAATAATACCTATAGCTTGTAGTGATATGAAGATTGCTAATCCCCATTGACTACCTCCGTCATAATCATCGTTATATTTTCCCATTTATATAATTTTTATTTCTTATGAAGTTGAATTTGATTTTTATATTGCATCCCGGCAAATCCAGCCTTTCACAAGATATACTTTATTGATGTCAGATTTTTCTATTTCAAATGGAGGATTTGTTTCTGAATTTTCACTTTTACAGGTAATTGTAGTGTCGGATGCACCAGGATAAAGTCTTTTAATTACTCTGTAGCCGCTTTTTGTTACGACAAGATATATACGTCCCCAATCAATGAAACTTTCAGACCATTCGGACATAAGGATGATTTGGCCGCTTTTTATCAGTGGGTACATAGAATCACCATAAGCATTAATCGCAAATTTACAATCAGAATATCCAGGTATGGTAATTTCACAAACCATTTCGTTTGGATCGTCAATAAACTGAACTCCGCCCATTGAGCCGTTTACGTTCGGATAATATTTTATCATGTGCTTTTGCACATTTTGCGATGTTTCACCTGTCGAAATGTTGTATTCAGTTTCATCGTTTAACGTGTTTAGCATCTCACCTTCGCCAGTGAGAAGCCAAATCTTATTTAAGTTTGGGAAAGCTGTTAAGACATCATTAAGTTTCCCGTCGCCTAAATTACTTTTCAATTTTTTTACATAACCATTAGCAAGACCTGAACGCCGTTCAAATTCCGCTCTTGATATATTCATTTTTTCAATGAATTGTAATATTCTTTCTCGTTGTCCCATAGTCTAAATCTTAAATAATGTTATTAGACTAAAAGTTTAAGACTATTTCTTTGGGAGTCTAAGACTATTAGTCTATATTTGCACTCGTAAACGTAACCAATAAACCAACAAAAGGTAACTTTGGTGATTTTAAAAGCAAATATAACAAATAAAATTAAATAAACAATGGCACTGAAAAGAAAAAGAATAAAATTGAGGCACGGTCAGGTTAAGAGACTTATTGAAATGACCGGCTACAGCAAAATGACAGTAAGCAGAGCACTCAACTGGCATGCTGATACGGACGCTGAAAATGAGGTGAGAGCTTTAGTGAAGAAGTATAACATGATAAGAAAATTCTGATATGAACGTTTCAATGGATTTTAACGAACTTAGAGACAGCATACAGAAGTTTGTGCAGGTAGGGTTTATGGAAGCTGTCAGAGCTTATGAACCGGCACAAGACAATCTGCGGCTGAAGGATGTTAAAAGCTGGCTCAAAATTGTAAAGATTGACTTCAAGGTGTTTAAAAGCCTTGTGGATAATGGAACGATAAAGGCAATGAGAGGTCCGGCTGACAATTCACCGATGTATTACTCGAAGAAGGAAATAAAAGAGGCCGTGGCAACATTCGGACTGATGAAAGCACTGAACACTTACGAATAATTTGCCAGGTGCCGGGAGAGCTGAAGGCTCGCAACACGCAGCGAGAGCGGCGGCACCACAATTAAGTGAAGAGTGAAGAACGAAAAGTGAAAAACTCTATAGCTTAAAAGTTCTTTGACATATTGGGACAAATGACGAAAGCGAAGCTGCCGTTGAGACTGACAATCTATGACACGGCAGCGAGGACGCGAGTAGGGCTATATATTGAATACAAATCGCAAAAGGCCATAAATCATAAGCAGGTGCGACTGAACACATAGGTATCGCATAGGGCAACGAACTGCTTATGTGTACTATATTAGTACTTCTGTTGAACTGAATACTGAGTGATGCTATATGCTACGAAATTAGTCCAGTCGATAAGACAAAGGTTATAAAGGGCATGGTGTGGGCGACCATTTTGGCTGATGCATCAGTTTGACTTATAGCCGGCGCTGCCATTAAATTGGCTACGGTGGAATCGGGCGTTCGGCACTATCATACCATAAAGTTTTTATGTTTTTATGTTTTTGTATGACACAGAGGTGTTTTTTTTCATTGGTAAAATTTGAACTGAAAGTTTTTATTATCTCATTCTTCAGCCGCCGTGAGGCTCCTGAAGTTTCGGTGCCGTGGCGGAATTGGTAGACGCGCGACGAGTACTGGAGCTTTACCCAGCCGGAAGGGTTACTCAAAGCAGAAAGCTCATGCAGGTTCGAATCCTGCCGGCACCACGCTAACAAGATGATGACATAACAACAGCTGAAGAATTTTCTTTTTGTAAATTTTTCATTGCACACTTCGGCCGCTGTGAAGTTCCCGAAGTTTTGAACTTGTAGCTCAGATGGTTAGAGCGTTAGCAAGCGGAGGCAATAAGTAAGTACAGAAGCTGGTGACTGAAGGTCGCAGGTTCGAGTCCTGCCAAGTTCACTATTTTAGGTTAACTTATATCTGTAAATCTTATCTTAAATAGTTAAAATTAAACAGTTTTACCCCAGTCCGCTGTGAAGTTCACTGGGCTTTACGAGACCAAACAGGCGAAAGCCTAATTATTAATAACTAAATTTTAAAAAAATGAAGTACATTGGTAAAAAACAGATTGAAGCTCAGCCTATGGTATTAGGCGAGTTTATTAAACACAGCGGTCGTAATCCTTACGCCAACTGCGTAGATAAGCACGCAGACGACGAGCCAGGTTATGTTATTATGTATGAGGACGGCTATGTAAGCTGGTCGCCAAAAGCCACATTCGAAAAGGCTTACAGAGTTGCTGAGACACATCTGGACCGCATGAGAATCGAATTACAGGAAGTTAAAGAGCGTTTAATGAAGCTGAACGATTTTCTGTATTCAGAAAAACATGATAACATAAGCAAAGACGACGTTTATTTGCTCAACGAACAGAAAAACGCAATGGAGCGATATTTGGGAGTTTTGCTCAAGCGTATCCGCCATGCCGAACATCCGAAAAAATCATGCGATGAGTGCCAACCAGATGCCGGCAGACCTTCCGACTGTGAATGCGCTTGCGGAGTTGGCACATGTTAAAACAGAGTTAATCAACTAATTTATTAACAAGATTATTTCGTTGTAATAGTGTGATTAGTAGTACCCACTTCAGTGGGTACCTGGCGAAATGACGAAATTGGTAAACGTATTCCAACCAAAAGGAAGGAATGGCAGTAGGTTAAGGCCATGGCAAGACCTACGTAAGTCCTTGCAGGTTCGAATCCTGCTTTCGCCACTATCTGTGCAGATAAGACAAGTTGGAAAGACAACTGGAGGATATTAGTTCAACGGTAAAACAGGTGGACGCACCTATGCAAGTTCGAATCTTGCATATCCTGCTATAATTTACTTTAATCATTTTAAAATGGAGCATTTAGGACGCTCAATCCCCGGTCCGCCGTGAGGTTCACCGGCTTTAAATTGGAAAACAAAAAACAATATATATGAAAAAGTTAGTTATCGCTGCCAACGTAGCAGCATTCATGCACACCTGCATGACAGGTGATGCAACGGCGTTAGTTATAGCTTTTGCGTGGTTTGCAACAATCTACGGCAAGACTTTGTACAAGTCATGGTACAAGTTGCTGTACAAATAAATAAGCCTATGAAACTATACGAACGCGACTACGCAGATTTGGTACGCAAGTGTGCCGACTGCGCTAACGCCGGTGTATCAGCAGTGTCTGTAGAAAAGAAGGACGAGACGCTGACGTTGACAGTTGATGTAACCGTCGAAGGGTACACAGAGGACGACTATTATAATGGCACAGGCGCATTTGTACCGGTAACAGCTGAGTGCCGTGTGATAGATGTGGAACTTTCATCACTTAACGAGAAGGCAAAGACACCCAACGTTGATACGGCACGTATCGAAAGCGAGACTGAGAAAATATTATTAACCATTTAAATAAATATTCTATGGATAATCAAGAAATGCAGATTATACAGGCGAAGCAAGCTGCAGAGTTTGCCCTGACACCTGTGGGGCAGACGGTAAAACAATTTGAAGTTATGCAGCGCATGGGCAAGATGTACGCTGAAAGTACTATTGTACCTGACATTTACAGAGAGAATATTGGAAACTGTATCATCGCCGTTGATATGGTGATGAGAATGAATGTAAATCCGCTTATGGTGATGCAGAACCTGAATATCATCAAAGGTACACCACGTTGGGGATCGGCCTTCTTGATATCAACAATCAACATGTGCGGTAAGTTTACATCGCTTAAATACAGAGAACGAAATCTCGGCAAGGTCGGTAAAATAAAATACAACGAGACGAGATACGATCCTGTCTTGAAGAAGAACACAATCGTAGAACTTGAGTTTGACGGAACGAACATTGACAACTATGAGTGCATCGCCTATGCAACAGAGTTATCTACAGGTGAGATACTTGAGAGTAACCCGGTGTCGATTGAAACAGCCATTAAAGAAGGCTGGTACACGAAATCTGGAAGTAAATGGCGCACAATGGCGAAACTTATGCTGAGGTATAGAGCTGCAGCATGGTGGTCAAGAGTGTATTCGCCAGAGATCAGTATGGGATTCTTGACAAAAGAAGAAGCTGAAGATACGGTAGACGCGGAATATGTGGACCTTACCAACAAAGACAAGCTGTCGATGATGGCTGAACAGGCTGTTGAAGAGGCAAAGCCTGCAAAGACAAAGAAATCAGACAAGACTAAGGAAGGTAATCTGTTATGAACGAGACAATAATAATGGATACATCATCTATCGTGTTAGATGATAAGCCACAAGAAAGCGAACAGCACACTCTGGGCTGGTACCGGGCGCGGCTCGGGAACTTCACCGGCAGCAATGTGTGGAAACTTACAAAGGAGAGCCGCTCAGGCGGCTTCTCCGAAACAGCTAACAGCTATATATATAACGTAGCGGCAACAAGATACATGAACCCGCTGGTCGTGAATGACGATAATCTGTTTGACGAATATCTGAACATCACGAACGTTGAGACAAAGGCCATGCGTTGGGGCACAGAACAAGAAGAGTACGCAAGACAGCTGTACGCTAAGTTGAAAGGATATGCAGTAGTTGAACGAGGCAGCGTAGCACACAAGACAATACCGCACTTCGCGTCAAGTCCTGACGGCTTTATTGCAGACGACGGCGACGGAAAGAGCGGTTGCGTTGAGATAAAATGTCCGAACCAGGAAAGCTATATGCGTTATCGTTGTGAAGTTAAGGACAATGCGACGCTGAAGAAAGTCAAACCTGAATACTACTGGCAGTGCCAAAGCCACATGATGTGTACAGGCGCAGAATGGTGCGATTTTGTCGCATATTGTCCGTGGCAGAAGCAGCCTATACACATAGTTAGGATATATCCGGACGAGGGAGACATGCAGCTTCTGGAAGATAAGATAAATAAAGCAGAACAAATAATATTGACTATAAAATAATGGCAAACACAATTAGCGGAAAGATACATCTTATAACAGATGTGCAGGAGATAAAGGGCAAATCGGGCAATTCGTTCTATAAAAGACAGCTTGTTATTGACGCAAAACGTTACGATCCGATAACGGGGGAGCCGAAATATGACAATTATCCGAGCTTTGAGTTTTCGGGTGAAGCGATGAAACAACTTGACGATTACAAGGTCGGCGATGCTGTAACGGTAAGCTACGATATTAACGGCAGGGAAGTGAAGGACGAGAACGGCAACGTTCGATACTTCAATTCGATAAGAGGCTACAAGGTTGAGCCATACGGAGCCAAAGATATGCAACAGCCGGCACCGCAACCGCAGGAGAGTGAGAGTAATAACGATGACGAACCACCATTTTAATAATATGCTATACGAAATAACGACAAAGGTCCGGAAGCTGCAGAAGGACGGCAGCGAGAAAGAAGTTACAGAACGATATATAACAGATTGTGAATTGTTTGCCGAGGCAGAACACGCAGGAATGCACAGCTATGCTGATTATCAGCAGGAGGGCGATGTCGTTGCCCTCAAGCGCAGTGACGTACGCGAGGTAGTCAACGCGAGCGACGATAAGGACTATTATTACAAGGCGAAAATCGTCACCAAGACCATTGACGACAACGCTAACGAGAAAGAGCAGAAGTATTATGTTCTGATTCGTGCCGACAGCCTTATTGAGGCTACCAATAAGGCAAATGAGTATATGAAACAAGGCTTAGATGATATGTCGCTCGACGGCATGGTCAAGACAAGTATAATTGCTAAGATTTGACACCAGGTGCCGGGAGAGCTGAAGGCTCGCATCACGCAGCGAGAGCGGCGGCACCACTATGGAAATAAGTAAAACAGACGCAAAGCTCTTGATGAAGTACTTGCAGGACGCAGCTTCCTATTACAGGCAGCACGCAACGACGGCAAAAGAACACAACAGAGCAAGGTTGTTAAGCAACCTTTCAAATAAAATCAGAAAGAAATATGACACTTGAAGAAATGAGAAAAATTGCCAATGGCAATAAAGCCAGCAATAAAGTCAGGAAGAAGCCTGACGATGAGGAACACAGGATACAATGCGAATGTATAAGGGCGTTCAGATATAAGTATCCGAACATGAACCACAATCTGTTTGCCGTGCCTAACGGAGGCAAACGCAACAAAATTATTGCAGGTAAGATGAAAGCTGAAGGCGCACTGGCAGGTGTGTCTGATTTGATTTTTCTTAAATCAAACCGGCATTACGGCGCTTTGCTTATAGAAGTGAAGACGCCTAAAGGCAGGCAACAGCAGAACCAGAAGGAATGGGAGCGGAAAATTATTCAGGACGGATATAAGTATGTTGTAATACATTCTGCTGAAGAAATGCTGAAAGAGATAGAGGCGTATTTAATAGAGTAGGGTATGGATGACGGATATATAACACTGAGCCGTCGTTTCTTCGCAAGCGAGAAATGGCAGGCCGCCCGGGCTTTTAGTGAGGCCGAAGCATGGTTAGACTTGATACAGTCTGCACGATTTGAGGCATCATCGACAACGTCGCGCATCGGGTGCTACGAAGTAACATGGAACAGAGGACAATATCCTGCATCAAATAGATACCTTGCAAAGAAATGGGGAAGATCTGAACAATGGGTTAAATCTTTTCTTCGGAGGTTGAAACGTGATGATATGATCACTACAGACAACAGCCAAGGCGTAACGGTGATTACTCTGAAAAATTATGACAAATATAATTATCAGAAAGTGCAAAGCCAAAATATGGCAAGCAACCCACCTGACAATACACCAAATAACCCACTTAACAACTTGACTGATAGTGAGTTGCAAGCCTTGGTAACTCACCTCATAACCCACTTGATAACTCACCCCGAAATTTTGCAACTCACCTCTAACCCAAATAATAATAAAGATAATAATATTATTATTACTACTACGACTACCAACGCGTGCGCGTGCGAGGAAACAGGAACCGGAACAGAAGATTTTGAGCTGACGGTTTATCCAAAATACATTAAGAGCCTGAAGAAGTCGAAGGGCTGGCTTGAAACGTTGGCAATGAATTATCATTTGACAATTGAGAGTTTGAAAAAATATCTTGATGATTTTGAAAGTGATTGCATCTGTCGCGGTTTTAACGACAAGAACAAAACATTGCGCGACTGCATGGCACATTTCAACAACTGGCTTATGATACGCATGCGAGTAGAAAATGAAAGACAAAGCAATGGAAACAGACAAGGCAATGGCGCGCCTACGACAAAGGCAGCGCGAAGAAATGAAGCCGCTGGACTTGTCGCAAAGATACTTGCGAGAGACAATCCATAAGACGTATGGGAACAAAGATCAGTTTATGCTGACTTTTACTTGTAGCCATGAGAAATTGTACTGCAAATACACATGGCGCTGTATTTTGGGCAAAGCTCCAACACTTAGCCAGATAAATGTGGCTTACGGTAAAAATACGGCTGCGGCATGTTTAGTTCCGCTATTGACTGATGTAAGCGAATTTTGCGGCTGCAAAGAAAAACTAAGCGAAGATCAGTTAGAAGAGCTGTCGTATATCATTGCCGGTGAATATCACTGGTTAAAGATAACAGAGATAATGTTATTTTTTTGGTGGTTTAAATCCGGGAAATATGGCAAGTTCTACGGCAGTGTGGATCCGATGATACTTACTTCTTCATTGAAACAATTTGTGAAAGACAGGAATGCCATCATAGCAAAGCGTGACAGCATGGAGAAAGAGCAAAAGGAGAAAGAATGGAGGAAAACAGCTCTCACCTACGAGCAATGGCGTGAGTTGCATAAAAATGATAAAAACAATGAAAAAGATAATTTTTGAAGAAAGTCTTGATATTAGAGACGGTTTACAACTTGTACGCACAGGCGTTGTTGTGATTTTAAAACAAATTTTGCGCATGATTGATCGTGTTATTCGTGCAAGGCCATATCTATTCATGTTGATAGAGTTCGCTGTAATGTTATTAATGTGTCTCGCGTACATCGGACAGGCGAGAGCAGAGAGAGACACGGCAAGCAAACGCTATGTCGAAGCACAGGCTAAGGCTGACAGCTTATCAGTTGCCAGTGAGATGTGGCATAATATGGCGAGGAGGAAGTGACATGCCGCAGCTTACAGAAGAGCAGAAAAGCTACATCGTTGAGCACATCAACGACAGGCCACGCACGGCGGTTGCCAAGGCTGCCGGAGTGTCTATGACAATGCTGTATCGGGTTGTGCGCATGTACGGTGGAGATATGGCATACGAGCGCACACGGCGCAATCCTCAGCATGTAGAAATAGTCAAGAAATACTATCCGACAATGACCGGCAGTGAGATTGAGGCAAAGTTTGGCATACTTAAAGGACGTGCAGCTAAGATAGCAAACGAGTTAGGCATAAAGCATACACCCGAAACACAGGAACGTATCAGGCAGAAAATTCAAGACAATATAACCAACAACCGCCACAAGATAGATTTCAAGGAATTGGGTCATAAGCGGTCGGTACGTTACAAGATGGAGTATTACAGGAAGTGGGAAGGCAAGCCGCAAAAGACGAAACTTAAGCTCGCAAAGACAAGCCAAAAGACTTATAAAGCCAAATATAACCTGATTAACCGTTATGGCTACATTGAGACCACAGATGCATACACTCTTATGTACGACAGGAATACACACAGGATGAACGAACAATACTATGCCGGGAAATACAAATTAAGATTTATTGAAGATGAAAGTAACGATATATTGGAACACAAAGGATAGCGGCATTATACACCGAATTAGGCAACGGTACAATATCAGTCAAGGAATGAGTATAAATGGCGAGACTGATATCGAGGTGAACGAACTGCAGCTCGAGGAACTTCGGGAAGTAGAACGGAGAGGTTATATAAAATTGAGATTTAAACCATGAGGATAGCATTATTGGCAGTTGACAGCGATTATCCAAATCTGGCCCTTATGAAAATTAGCGCATATCACAAGCAATCTGGAGACGCTGTTGAATGGTATAATTCATTTGATAGTTACGATCGGCTGTACATGGCAAAAGTATTCAATTTTACACCTGATTATAATTATATCATCAGCAACGTTTCTGACATTGTGAAAGGCGGCACTGGATATGATATACATTCTAAGCTACCTGAAGAAATAGACAGGCTTCAGCCTGATTATTCAATATATCCAGGCATAGATGCAAGAACATCATACGGTTTCCTGACGCGCGGATGCCCTAATCATTGTAAATGGTGCGTGGTTCCTCATAAGGAAGGTAACATCAAGCCATACATGGATATAGACGAAGTTACATTAAACGGCAAGAGACCTTATGCAATACTCATGGATAACAACGTGTTGGCATGTGATTATGGTATCAATCAGATAGAAAAGATTGTATCACGTAAATATCACGTTGACTTTAATCAGGCTTTGGATGCACGATTAGTTACTCCAGAAATAGCCAAGTTATTGGCAAAAGTTAAGTGGATAAAGCGCATAAGGTTTGGATGCGATACGGCAAAGCAGGTTAATGACTGCTTACGTGCTATACAGCTTGTCCGCAGTTACGGATACACCGGAGAATTTTTGTTGTATTGCATTATCATAGATTTTGAGGAGAGCTTCTACCGAATAAATTGTTGGAAAGAAGATCATAAGTGCGTTCCTTTTGCACAGCCTTACAGGGATCCGTACAAACGGAATGTTATTATACCTCAATGGCAAAAAGATTTAGCACATTGGGCAAATCGTAAGGAACTATTTTTCAAATGCGAATTTGCGGACTATGAACCGCGAAAAGGATTTAAATGTAAAGAATATTTTGAATAAAATATGAAAACCATTGACACAATTGAAGCAAACGCATATCTTATGCGTGGCGCACTGCCTTCGGTGGAGCGTTCACGAGACGA